>Ga0209181_10005467_pt1 | contig 18284 bp, 17 predicted proteins | sample MAT05_FD_187208 | JGI IMG/M metagenome (GOLD analysis project Ga0209181, IMG submission 187208) | Freshwater microbial communities from Lake Fryxell liftoff mats and glacier meltwater in Antarctica - MAT-05 (SPAdes) (version 2) | ecosystem: Environmental > Aquatic > Freshwater > Ice > Liftoff...
AGTAGAGTTCTACCTTCGTCACATCATAGTTATCGATTAAAATTTGCCCTGCTTGGGGTTCGTAGAGTCTAGGTACTAGTTTCATGAGGGTGCTTTTCCCGGAACCGCTTTGTCCAACGATCCCGACAAACATACCAGCAGGGAAAGTGAGGCTGACATTTTCTAATTGTAGATTCGCCAGGGCTTGCTGCTTATAAGAGAAAGACACCTCATTAAATTTAACCTCACCTTTGATCAGGGGCATAGGAATATTCTGGCGATCGCTCGCCTCGGCTTCTTGGGGACTATCCAAAATATCTGCCAATCTTTCTAGAGACAAGGCTGTTTCTTGAAAGTTTTGCCATAACTGAGTCAAGCGTAGTAAGGGACTGGTAACATAACCTGCAATAATCCGAAACGCAATTAATTGCCCCAGGGTCAAGCTCCCCTGCAACACCATATAAGCCCCCGCCCACAGCACCAACAACCCTGAAAGTTGATTCAAAAAACTACTGACAGAATTGGCGGCAGTCAAGGTTTTCACTGTCTGAAAACCAGAAGCAATATAGCGATTATAGTCTTGCTGCCACTGCCAACGAGAGCGGAGTTCAATGTTTTGCGCCTTGACTGTTTGGATACCCGAGAGAATTTCGACCAAATGGGATTGAGTAACGGCGTTATCCTCAGCTTTGCGGCGGAGTTGACTGCGGACGATCGGGGAAGTAATCCAAGTCAGGGCGATAAATATGGGAATCGTTGCTAGAGCAACTAGAGTTAATTTCCAGCTATAGAAAAGCATTACCAGAATATAAATTACTGAGAAAACTGCATCTAAAACTACGGTTAAGGCAGTGCTAGTTAAGAAAGTACGAATATTTTCTAGTTCATTAATTCTTGTTGCCAATTCTCCCACTGGACGACGTTCAAAATAGCGCAGGGGCAGTCGGAGGAGGTGATCGATAATGGCAGTGCCGAGGGTGACATCAATGCGATTGGTGGTATCAACAAATAGATAGGTTCTTAGGCTAGATAGTATTGCTTCAAAGAGGGCAACTATTAATAAGAAGACCCCTAAAATATTCAAAGTATCGATACTGTTTTGGACTAATACCTTGTCAATAATTAACTGCACAATTAAAGGATTTGCTAAACCAAATAACTGCACAAAGAAAGAGGCGATCAATACTTCTGTTAAAACCCGGCGGTAGCGATAGACTGAAGGCATGAACCAGCCTAAGGAAAATCTTTTTTGGGGAGTTTCTGTCGTAGGTTGGAGAGTCAAAAAGGAACCCCGATCGCCCCACTGCCGTAAGAAATCTGGAAAGCTAAAGCGCTTGATCCCCGTTTCCGGTATCCCTAGAATTACTCCTTGGGAAGTGACCTTATAGACGATCGCTACTTGTTCTTGCCAAGTGATCAGCGCCGGAGTTTGCAATCTATTGAGGGTGGAAGAAGGCAAGTTGATCAAGCCCGGGTTTAAGCCAATAAGTTCGGCGATCGCCCCGCAGGTTTGCAAGGAAAGATTCCCCGTGCGCGATCGTTGATTTTCTAGGACTCGGCGAATTACTTCTTTTTTTAGCGGCAGATTAAAATATTCACCTAACATCTGAAAACAGGCGAGAGCAGAGCCTACTTGTCCTCGTCCAGCAATAAAAGGATAAGGATCGGGATCTGATACTCCTAAATCTGGAGAGGGCAGGGGAGAAGCAAATCTGCGCTCGGTCAGGGATGAAGGGATTTGATTAGAAGATTGGTTTGAGCCTTGATTAGAGACCGATTTAGGAATAAATCTGTTAGGAAATCCTACTACTCTTAGGGCTTGGTCTGAGTTGAGATTTAGCTGCTTCTGCTGACTAGGGTTAATCAGCGTGCCGAGGGGAAACTGTTTGAGCCTCGCCCCCCCACTGATAAACCACTGATAATCTTTTTCCCATAGATTGAGGGAATTTTCTCCCGGTTGCAGGTAGCGAACCTTGGCTTGGTGAGCGGCAGCGGCGGCAATTTCTGAGAGGTTTTCTACCCCTCCCCCCACTAGTCCCAAAAGATCGAAAGCCTCCATCAACTCACAGTTATTTTGCCAAGGGGCAGCAAATTCTGGTTCTTGGGTTAAAAGACGAGTGAAAACACTAGCAGGCAGAGCTAGACAGGTGGTATCCGTAGAGGCGATCGCCACCTCCGTAGGCACTTGGCGCACTAGACTAACCCCCCCTAAAATATCTCCCGGTTGCAAGACTTGGAGAGTCATGGATACTTTAGTAGCAGGATCGTAGCCCATAAGCTGGGCTTTGCCTTGATAGATAATCACCAAGTTCTCTGGCAACTGTTCTTTGATCAAAATTGCCTGACTAGCACGATAATACCAAGGCTGAAACTGTTGGGATAGCTCCTCTAATTTGACCGGAGATAGGGACTGAAATAGCTTCATTCGTTGCAGAAATGCTAAAACCGCTGCCTGTTGTTCACTCATATTTCCTGTCACATTATTTATATTATTTTCTATAGCGATATACTGTAAAGCCTAACTCCAATAAGTTCCCTAAGCAAATATGTCCTATTCTCAAGGAGAATGCAAACTTTAAATATAGTTACAGCACTTTGCAAGTGCATTTAGTACAGAAGATTTTCTGAGAGCCGCGCGGTTCTCAAAAAATCCCTGAGTCTTATTGAAGCGCAATGCTCTGTATTAAGGATAATCATTGAGGAGAATATTTTTGTGGAGTTACCAAAGTATTTACCCTTTGCGGATGGTAAATGGCAGCTAACGATGGGAGTGAAGCCTCTAGATTTAGCAACGTGGATTGAAATTGATGGGGATTTGGGGCGGGAATTGTTGCTGAAGGAGGAGTTATTGCGCGATCGCTACTCAGCTATGTTTCTCGCCTTGCCCGGCAGTGAACCCAGTCAGCAGGAAATGTTAGAGATAGTAATCGCCCATCTTCAGCAATACTTTCCCCAGCATTACCATTGGAGTGCAGAAAGCGTTACTTGCCTTGCCACTAGTCAGGTCTGGAAATTTGCCGATTTTTACCATGCTCCCCTAGATTTGGTGGGCAGGATCATTCAAGAAGATATGGTGCTGATGGAATCTAGCCCCGCTGGTTATATTATGACCGCTGCTGCTGAATGTTTTCGGTTGCGTTGGCATATCCAAGAAAAAATTGGCAAGCCTTTGGCTCAAATCCACAGTCCTGTACCAGATTATGAGCAAAAACTTGCCCATCCTATGGATAATTTATTTGCCAGAATACCCGTGGCTTATCCCCTGTGGCGGATGAATTGGGGAATTGTTAATGATGATAATTTACTTCTAGAGGAAGATGAATACAAAATAGAGCTAGATAACCCCATCACGATCGCAAATGCAGGAGATAGGCTGTGGTTGCGGGTGGAACGGCAATGTCTCCGCAGGTTACCCCGGACGGGGGCGATCGCCTTCTCAACCCATACCTACATTCATTCCCTTTCTGTTGTAGTCCAAATCCCTAATAAGGCGGCGGCTCTGCTCTCTGCCTTAAAACAAATGCCTCCAGAAATGCAGCACTACAAAGGTATTCTGCCCATTCAGGAGGCTTTATTTGGCTATCTAGAACTAGTTTATGATCAGAAAAATAGCTAACCCTACCCTAGTTCTACCCTTCATAAGGGGAGGGGACAAGATTTCTGTTCTTCACCCTTTGTAAGGAGGAGTTAAAGGGGGTAATTTAGCTATTAAACTTAGCTCTAATAGCCTCAAGGCGATCGCGGTTTGCCCCTAGGTCTGATTGCCCTAATCGGGAGGCCGATCGCAGATGAATTACCTTGCTATTATCCTCTGCATAAAATTCCACATCATCCACAAATTTCATAAGGGCAGTAGTAAATTCGGCGTAGAGATAATCTTCTGTTTGGGTGATAATTTTTGTTCTGGGTAAAGAATTAATTACTGCTGTTAATCTAGCCATGGCTGCTATTTTTGAATCAGTATAAGTGAGGGGAGCAATTTTATCTAAAGCTCCTGCACTTTGACTATTCACACAATTAGGAGAGCCGGGGCAAGAGGCTAATTTGCCATTGGTTATGCCTAGATTAGTTGGTCTTGTGCCTGCAAACATAGTTCCTCCAGAAATTATTAAACTTGAGAATAAAGCGATCGCCACTAATACTAGAACGATAATACTTAAGCGCGATCGGCTATACCAACCACCTGATTTAGCTTCTGATTTTGGATCAACATTAGTCATGATATTTACAAAGCTCCAGCGGCGGTTTTATCAAAAATACCACCCGATAAATGACTGGTGACATTCACGGCTTGAAGTACAGAAATTCCTTCCACTCCTTGAGGATAATCAATAATACTCACTGCTCCGTTGCCCTGTTTGATTTTCCAGAAATCTGCGGGAGATAAACCCATAAGGTAGCACAGGATAACTTTGTTAATAGCATCGTGGGCAACTACCATCCCCGTAGTCAGGCGATCGTCTCGCATCTCTACTTGAGCTACAATTTGGTTCCAAGTGGCGATCGCCCGATCCCATACCTCTTGTAAATTTTCTCCCTCTGGCATTTGGACTAGCTCTGGGTGCGATCGCCATGCCTCCAACTCTGGCTCATAAACTTCGGCAATTTCCTGCTCTAATTTTCCTTCCCACAAACCATGATTAATTTCTCTTAATTTTGGCTCCAGTTTTATCTGAATTTGGGGACGATTATGGAGAATAATTTCCGCAGTTTCCTTGGGGCGGAGCATGGAACTACTAATGGCAAAATCTATGGGGACATCTTCTAGTAAGTGAGCTGTCTGCCGAGACTGATCTCGCCCATTGTCATTCAAAGGTACATCTATCTGTCCTTGAAATCTAGTTTCTCGATTCCAGTCGGTTTCTCCATGCCGCACGAGGAGTAACCGCAAACCCCGCTGTCCTTCCCGGGGAGCCGGAGCTACATTCCCTAAATGGGCAGTTTGATTGAGAGATTCTAGTTGCACTGCATCGCCCCAAGCACCGCTAAAATTCAGGACGTTGATCGCACAGTTAGATTGCTGAAGATATTGATAGCGATCGGCAGACATGCCCAAGGCAGTACTTAGCAGGGCGCGGTTAATGCCATTGTGGGCTACTACTAAAATAGTTTCTCCCCGGTGCTTCGTGAGCAACTCTTGCCAAAACTTAGTAGCCTGAGCAAAAAGTGATACCACAGGAAAATGCTCAACTTCTTGACCATCTTGACTCACAACCATAGAAAACTTTTCGGGATGGTCTTTCCAGAGCTTGTATTCTTGAGGAAATTTCTGTTTTACTTCGGATTTTTGCAATTTTTCCCACAGGGGCAGGTCAATCTCCATCAGGAGTTCTGAGGTTTCAAGATCGGTGGGTTGACTGAGGTGCGATCGAATAATCTGAGCTGTAGATTTTGCTCTTTGGAGTGGACTGCAATAGATAGCAGCAAAGGTAGCATTACTTACGGTTTTACCCAGTCTTTCTGCGTCTTCTAGACCTTGTTCTGTGAGGACGGATTCATCACAACGCCCCTGGATGCGATGCTGGCTATTGTAGTTGCTCTGACCATGCCGGACGATAACGACACGTGTGTTTCCTAGATTAGTCATGATTTATCAGTGAACAGTTAACAGTGAGCAATAAGCAGTTAACAGTGAACAGTTAACAGTGATCAAATCATCCTATGGTTTATCCTAAAAAACAAGCTGTTAGATTGTTTTCAGCCCCAAAGTAGCGGCAATCTGCTCCATGCTTAAACCTAGCTCTTGCAATCGGGGGATCGCTTGTTGGATAACGGCTTCTGCTGCTTGCGATCGTAATTCTGCCTCTAACCTTGCCTGTTGTTCCTCTTGCAAAGCCTCAAACAACTCGTCAGGAGCTAATAGTTTTTCGTGATTATCTAATCGATAGAAATCTAAAAATTGCCCCTCTATTCTTAGCTCCAGTTGCAATACACGGCTAATCTTATCTTCAATTAGTTGGTATTCCTCCCCTTGCAAACGATAGCCCGTGAGTTGCTCTGGGATCCATTCCCCATTGGGATCAAAGAGCCAATATTCACTTACCCCTAATTGTTCGTAGAGATAGTACTTAAATTCTTGATCTCTACTGCGAGTGCTAGGAGAGGTGATCTCAAAAATAACCTTAGGAACTTGCCCCTCTTCCCAAATCTTATAATTGGGTCGTCCACCGGGAGCAACATCAAAAATTACCATCACATCTGGGGCAACTCTCGCCCTAGGAAAACCTTGGATATAAAACAAAAACTGATTAGATAGGACAGTAGCTTGCTGACCAGTAAGGTACTGAGTCAGACAAGAAAATATGTTGAAGATCGATCGCAAGTGTTCGTAGGATTCTGCCAAGGGTTCATTATCCTCTATCGGATAGATAATTTCTGGTGTGATTTCAGTTTGGAGAGTCATGATTCCTCCGGGGATAGTTAAATCGATTTTAATCAATTTTATCGCTGATAACTGACTAATTAGGTATTAAATTAATAGTTTTTAATTAAGATCTCCGAGACTTTACCTCGTTTACTGCCGTTAGAATTGATCGCTCTAGTAGCCTGTATTTCTACTTGATTATAGCCAAGGTACAAATCACGAATAAACTGGGTATAGGCATTGCTTAATAAAATATAACAGCCTCTTCGACTCAGATCATCACACAGCTCCTTTAATCGCCTTTGCTCATCTTTATTAAACTTATTTACATCATAACCTGTAAAAGATGCGGTAATAGATACAGGATCGTAGGGTGGATCGAAGTATACAAAATCTCCTTCTTTTGCCTCCTGAACCGCTGCTTGGAAATCTCCTTGCCGGATATTAGGCTGGCTATGATTTAAATATTCACTCACAGCCTTAAGAACTACTTCATTAACTATATTAGGATTTTTATAATTCCCAAAGGGGACATTGAACTGACCAGCAGCATTGACTCTAAACAATCCATTGAAGCAAGTTTTGTTAAGAAATATAATCCTAGCAGCTTGTTCGATCGCACTCCTCTCTGGAGAGTTATCATGGCGATCCCAGTCTCTTATTTCATAGTAATAATCTTTTTCATTTCTATGAATTTTAAGATTATCAATTAGTTCATCTACCTGATCTCGGATGGTTTTGTAGCAATTAATTAACTGATGGTTGCTATCATTAACAGTTGCGTTGAATGGTTGCAAACTAAAAAGCATGGCTCCCCCACCAAGGAAAGGTTCAAAATAGCCTCTAGGTTGCGATCGCCAATCTTGGGGTAAGTGAGAATTAAGAATCTCTGGAACAAGCTGCCTTTTTCCTCCAGCCCATTTCAAGAAAGGCTTTACGAGCTTGTTTTGTGCTGTCATACCTAAAAAAATGCGTATTAAATTTTTGTCAATATTGCCAATAGTATTAATATACTGGTAGTGCTAAATCGGTAAGGATTTCCCTCGCAGCGCGGGGGAAATCCTTAATAAAAAATCATTACTTTTTTAGGACTACCAATATACTTAAGCAACGGATGCAGAGAGAAACCATAGCATATTTTCTGCGATCGCCTAGGTTTTATGGCTGTTTTATCTTTATTGAAAAATGTCTATTGAAAAATTTCGAGAACCACCAGAGTATAATGAGAGAGAGCCGTTCCAAGCACCCAAAGTCCCTTGGGGAAGAAGGATCGCCGCTTTTGCTGTGGATTTTTTCACTATCTGGTTAATCAGTCTGCCCTTTGCTGGGGTGGGATTTTTCCAATCTACCGTGTTTGCTGGGGGATGGATCTGCTTGCGAGTATTTCTGCCTGCCAATAATCGGGGGCAGAGTTTGGGACGGTGGGCTTTTGATCTCAAAGTTCTGGAAGCAGGCGTAAATCGAATTCCCACCCTAATGGCTCTGACGAAGCGAGAAGCGATCGCCGGAGCAGGAGCCGTTCTGGCAGCTCAGGGTCTCATGGTAGGGTTAGGCAATGGAATGGTACTGGTACTCCTAACCACACCCCTAGTGGTAGATTGTGTGCTTGCCCTAGGAGATGAAGAATATCGCCAAGCCTTTCACGATCGCATCGCCCAGACGATCACCGCCCAAAGTCAACGGGGCTTCTCTTTGGATCTGCGCCTCAAAAAGCTAGTTGCTAAAATTCAACGGTCTATGAGACAATAAGAAGTCTTGTCTAAATAAATTAATTAAGTTAACTTGCCCGGTAAAATATATGGCTGCTAAGAAAGGAGTTCGGATAATTATTACCCTAGAGTGTACTGAGTGCCGCAGTAACGCTAACAAGCGATCGCCCGGTGTGTCTCGTTATACCACCATGAAAAACCGTCGTAATACTACAGCTCGTCTGGAGCTAAAGAAGTTCTGTCGCCACTGCAACCAGCACACAGTCCACAAGGAAATTAAGTAGAAATTCAGTATTAGATAACTACCCTCAATAATCATTAAAAATCTATGGCTTACTTTCGTAAACGACTCTCCCCCATCAAGCTCGGCACTCCTATCGATTACAAAGATATCGAACTTCTGCGCCGCTTTATCACTGAGCGCGGAAAAATTCTTCCCCGGCGGATTACTGGCTTAACCTCTAAGCAACAAAGAGATTTAACTCAATCTGTGAAACAAGCCCGGATTGTAGCTCTCTTGCCTTTCATTAATATTGAAGGCTAGATTACAGGCTAGATTACAGGCTAGATTGAAGGCTAGATTGAAGGCTAGATTGAAGGCTAGATTGAAGGCTAAATTACAGGCTAGATTAAATACTAGTAGCTAAAGGGCTGGGATCGAGAGTTTAAAATGCTTCTTGAAACCACGACTCAAGCCCCAAGATCGCAAGTTAAAGATTCAAGGACTAAGGGCTGATTTAGTGTGGAAACAGGAACTCTGATTGAATTTCGGCTCCAAGGCGAACGCAGGTTAGCGATCGTTACTCGTCCAGAAGGCAAAAAGCACTGGATAGCAATAGACGATCGCCAGCAATCCCACACTATCCATCCCCGGCAAATTACCTACGAAATTAAAGGCAATACCTACAAAAGTAGTGATCTGCCAAAATTTTGGCAGGCTGTCCAGCCTTACCTTGATCCTTCTAACCTAGAAGTGGCTTGGGAACTGTTAGTAGAAGAAGGAGAGGTGGTGAGTATTCCCGGCATGGCTCAGATATTGTTTTCTGACCAAAGCCCAGAATTGTGCTACGCCGCCCACTATCTACTATCAGAAGATAAACTTTATTTCAAGCAAAAAGCGGATAACTACGAACCTCGTTCTGCGGGGGTTATCGCTGATATCAAGCACCAAGTTGCTGTTGCTGCCCAAAAACAGCATTCAGAGCAGGAATTTTTTCAGCGTGTCCATGATCGATTAGCGGGTCAAGAGGTACTATGGCAAGAGAGCGATCGACCCCGCCTTGAAGCTCTTGAGAAATGGATACTCCAACCGGAAACCCTAGTCAAAGCCGCCCAAGACCTTCTGCAAACTCTCAATAGACCAACTTATCCTGATGGGGCTTGGCAGTTGCTAGTAGATCTGGGTTGGTGGCATCCCCACGAGAATCTGTCTCTCCGGCGTAGTCAAACTCCAGTGCAATTTTCCTCTAAGGTACTGACCGTGGCTCAACAATATCTTGCTGCCTACCCTGATGATCTCGATGCCGATCACCGTCTCGACCTGACTCACCTTAAGGTTTACACAATTGATGATGAGAGTACCCAAGAAATTGATGATGGGCTAAGTGTTGAGTACCTAGCAGCAGGTAAACAGCGCCTATGGATTCATATTGCCGATCCTTCCCGCTTAGTTACTCCCGGAGATGAGCTAGACCTAGAAGCTCGTAAGCGTAGCACTACGGTTTACCTCCCCACTGGGATGATCCCCATGTTTCCCCCCGACCTCGCTACGGGACCGATGAGCCTGCGTCAAGGGCAATTGTGTGCAGCTTTGAGCTTTGGAGTGATGTTAGATGAGACCGGGGCTGTAGAAGAGTATGAGATTCACCCTAGTTTAATTAAGCCCACCTACCGCCTCACCTACGAAGATGTGGATGAAATGTTGATTTTGGGAGTCCAAGGAGAGCAGGAATTAGAGGCGATCGCAGCTTGGTCGAAACAACGGGCTTTGTGGCGGCGATCGCAAGGATCGGTAAGTATTCGGTTGCCAGAAGCCATTATCAAAGTTACAAAAGAATCCAAGGATCAACCCGAAATTACCGCAGAAGTTACGGTAGAACTCCTCGATGACACAGCTTCTCGGCAGTTGGTTGCAGAAATGATGATCCTTGCCGGAGAAGTTGCTGGACGCTATGGTCAAGAACATCAACTACCCCTGCCCTTCCGTAGTCAACCCCAGCCAGAATTACCCTCCGAAGAAGAATTACTCCAACTCCCAGCGGGTCCAGTGCGGTTCTGCGCTCTCCGCCGTTGTATGCCCCGGAGTGAAATGTCCACTAGCCCTGCGCGTCATTCTAGTCTGGCTCTAGATACCTACACTCAAGTTACTTCGCCGATCCGCCGCTACGCAGATATGTTGGCGCATTTTCAGATCAAAGCCCACCTAAGAGGGTCTGCTTTACCTTTCTCTTTGGTGGAACTCCAGCAAGTCCTCCAGACTGTTACTACTTCTGCCTACGAAGCAACCTTAGTAGAGCGACAAACTAACCGCTATTGGAGCTTAGAATTCTTGCGACGTAATTCTGATCAGGTGTGGCAAGCTCTGATGTTGCGCTGGCTTCGAGAGCAGGATAATTTAGGATTAATTCTTTTAGAAGATTTGGGATTGGAGCTTGCTATGCGCTTCAACCGTGATATAAAGCTGGGCGATCGCCTAGAGGTGCAAGTTAGTCATGTGGATCCCCGCCAAGATGTAATTCAGTTTCGAGAATTAATTAATCAAGGTAGTTCTAATCATTAATAGGGAGAATTACTAATCGACTTATCTTTACGCTACTTTTGCGATTCCTTTATAGTCTTCAATAAAAACTTACCAAAAAATCTACATCTACGATACAACTCTCCGGGATGGGGCGCAGCGAGAAGGCTTGTCCCTATCTCTTGAAGATAAGCTGAGTATTGCCTAGAAGTTAGACCAAATGAGGGTTCCTTTTATTTAAGGGGGATGGCTCGGAGCTAACCCTAAAGATGTACAGTTCTTTTGGCAACTCCAGAAAAATCTCCTAACTCAGGCTCAGGTAGTGGCGTGCTGCTCTACCCGTTGCCCCATCCCCAAGACAGTCACGGATACTCTGCTGCAAGCGTCCTTGACGCGGAAACTCTGTGGACAACTGGGGGTCTCAGGTAATATTTTGGATGCTTCCTATCAAGCCGTGGTAAAAGGTATTGAGTATGGGTTGCTCCTATCTTTTCGAGATACTTAAAGATCGCTGATCATAACCATAGGGCCAGTAGGAGTAGGCGGGGGCGGAAAAACTTCTACGGTAATCGCTAAACGAGACATAGGAAAGTTTTCGGGTAAATCTAACTTGGCAAAGACATTGCCCCTCTGATCTACTCGGAATTGTTCCCAAGGGACTCTTTGACCATTGACGATCGACCAGAGTTGGTAAGCCTGCCCATCAGGTAAGGGGGCTAAATTTTGCAGAATCAGGACTGCCTGAGCTTCACCGGGGGTAACTACGATATTCCCGGAAGCTGTGACTGTGGGATCCATGCCTTTGAGAGAAACTAGACGGGTGTTGGGTTGTTGGAGCATGGCAATGAGGCTTTTCTGCCCGTTTATTTGCCTCTGCATAGCTACCACCTGCTGGCGAATCCGATAGCTATCTAGGGCGATCGCCACTGCAATCCCTGCTGCGATCCCCCCTATTAATTTCACCCAAGGAGAAGAGATACGCAGCCATTTCTGTTTGGGTTTAAAAATATTGAATTTAGTAGTCGGGTTCTCTTGGGAATCTACAGGATTTTCCCGACAACTTGCCACCGCTGGATTATCTAGGGCAGCGAGAATGTTTTGCCTCACTTGGAAACTAGGCTGCACCACCGGGAGAGCGTAGGGCAGGGTGGCGAGGACTTCTTGCAAAATCTGCGCTTCTGCTTCTAATTCAGGATGCTCAAGCAAAATTTGCTGTAAATCCTCAGCTTCTTCTGGGCTAAGGTCTCCGAGGGCATAACCTGCCAGTAGTTCTTCCAGATATTCCGGTAGGGGTACAGTCATAGGGTTAAGTAATCAAGTCTTTGAGGGTTTTTCGCAGTTGTAATAGTCCTTGTCTTGACCAACTTTTGACAGTTCCAAGGGGAACATCTATTTTTTTGGCAATCTCTGACTGGCTCAAGCCTTGGTAGTAAGCCATTTCCAATACTTGGCGTTGTTTATCAGTTAATTTGGTTAGGGCTTGTTGGACTTCCTCGGCTCGTTGGTTGAGGGCGGCGAGGTCGAAGGGGGTAGCAGGTGGGGTAGCAGTTACCATGGCTTGACTCCAGCGTTGAAGAAATTTTCCTTGGGTAGTCCGACTGCGGAGTTTGTCGATCGCCCGCGATCGGGTCAAAGTGGTTAGATAGCTACTCAGGGAACCCCGGTCAGGATTGTAGGTTTGGTTGTGCCAAAGATTGAGGAATATCTCTTGGGTCAAGTCTTCCGCCTCGGTCGCACTGGTTAAAATTCTCAGAGCTAATCCGTAAACTAGGTTGCCATAGCGATCGTAGAGATTACCCAACGCCAAAGATTCCCCAGCCCTAATTGCCTTTACTAATTCTGCATCTGTAGCTACATCCTGAGCATGAGTTTGCGGATTAGTTGGAGCATGGACTTGAGCATTCATAACAAGTTTCACAGGATTAGGCTCCATAGGTTTTTAACCAAGTGTTGATAGCAACCCAAAACTGGAGGCGGCTAACCTTGTTCATTAATAGATACGTATGATTCATAGAGTTGGATGAGGCAAATTTTCCTAGTTCTTAGGTTTTATAAAATATTGTTGCGAGAATATACAAGAAATTTTAATCCAAAATCAGGAGTAGTCCGTATTAATTACAGACACCAAAGAAAATGGTTCACTCACAATAAACTCTTGAGGAGAAAATTATGAATTTTAAAGCTCTTGCCCTAGCTGCTATCTGCACTCTAACTGTTGGTCTTAACGCTTGCTCTGAGAATGCTGCTGACACCAAGCCCCCTGCTACTGGTACTACAACCAAGTCTCCTGATGCTATGAAGTCTCCTGATGCTATGAAGTCTCCTGATGCTATGAAGTCTCCTGGTGCTACGAAGTCTCCTGATGCTATGAAGTCTCCTGCGGAAAGTCCTAAAAAACCCTAGTTTTTAAGTTCTACTATCAATTCGATCTACCTAGATTTACTAAGCTAGAATTGATTTGAGACGATCGCTCCCACACACTCTCTAAACTAATTGGTCGGTCTGCGCGATCGAACCTAGGTGGTTAAAAACCATCACTGGGGTTTATTAACCCCTCAATAATTTCTCAATGATTCTCAATTACCTTTGAGACAGCAAAATCTGCCCCAGAGCCTAAAGTTTTACTCTATTCAGGAAATTCCGACGGAAAAAACTACTCTCAATCAAAGACTTTTTAATCGGCGACACCTACTTTGGTATCTGGGGCTAGGAATTGCAGGGGCTGGAGGAGCAACACTTCTTCATAAGAATTTTGGAACTATTGCCCAACCGATCGCTAGTCCCCAAAATCAAGCCAATACTTCTCTAGCTCCGACTAAAGATACTCTGGCTAATTCCCCCATCGGAATGATCTTGCCAGAATTTCAAGGGATTAATACTTGGCTAAATTCAGAACCCTTGTCGATCGCCTCCTTGAAAGGTTCTGTAGTTTTAGTGCAGTTTTGGACTTTTGCCTGTATAAATTGCCAGCGAACTCTGCCTAGTCTGGTGCAATGGCATCAACAATACGCCTCTAAAGGATTAAAAATAGTTAGTATCCATACTCCAGAGTTTGCCTTTGAGCGGGATTTGAATAACGTTAAGCAGGCAGTAGAGAGCCGTAAAATTATTTATCCAGTGGCGATCGATAATGATTTTAAGACTTGGAAGGCTTATAGCAACGAGTATTGGCCCCACCTGTTTCTGGCCGATCGCCAAGGTATCCGCCGCTACGATCATATTGGGGAAGGAGCTTATCCAGAAACTGAGCGCATGATCAACCAACTTTTGGGGTAAAGAGAAATGGCTAATTCTTCTTTATCGATCGCCCTCGCTTTTGGAGCCGGAGTGCTTAGTACCCTTTCTCCTTGTGTGCTGCCAGTACTGCCAGTGGCAGACACTTGAGTAAACATCTTACTTTTTTTCGTTTCCATAGCCAGAATCTCCAGAAAGTTGGAGGGGTGGTAATTGCTGGGACTGCGATTGTGGCGACCACAGCGCAAGCGATTGTGGCGACCACAGCGCAAGCGATTGTGGCGACCACAGCTCAAGCGATTGTGGCGACCACAGCTCAAGCGATTGTGGCGACCACAGCGCAAGCGATCGCTATTCTCCTTGGCTGGGATATCAAAATTCAGCTCTGGTTAGCTCCCCTATTTCCGGCTTTTTCACTTTAGATTTCTTTTATTCAGATATTCGCGCGATCGATAAATACTTTTAATATCCACCTCTAAACCCAATTTTTCTTATGGAAGCAAGCAAACCTAAAACCCCCAAAGGTCTGAAACAAGCTTTCTTTATCAAAACTTTTCATTGGTTGAATATTATTAGCTTGTTGTTGATGATCACTAGTGGTTTACAGATATACAATGCCAACCCAGTGTTTGGAGGGCGGGGTGGCTGGCTATTTCCTTCCCTAGTTACCCTTGGTGGTTGGCTAGGCGGCGGCAGGCATTGGCACTTTGCGGCGATGTGGCTGTTCTCTCTCAATCTTTTTGCCTACGGAGTTTATATTTTCGTCACCCAGCGTTGGCAACACCGCTTCGTTAGTTCTCAAGACTTAAAAGCTCTGCAAACCAGTAACAACCCTAAACGCAAGAACTACTCTTGGCATCGCTTGGCTTATACCATCATTATTCCTGTCTTGCTGATCTCCATTGTTTCCGGGCTGGGCATGTATAAACCAGCACAGTTTCATGGCATTGTCTGGCTTTTTGGCAATAATTGGCAAACCTTGCGGGTGTTCCATTTTATTACGGTGCCCACTGTGATTATATTTTCCCTGTTGCACTCGGCTCTAGCCTTGAAAGTTGGGGGCGATCGCTTGGTTAAATCTATTTTTGTTCCCTAAGATATTTCATCCAGATATTTCATCCAGATATTTCACTAGGAGCCAAACTGTGTTAAAAATTCCCGATCGCCAACTAATCATCAACCGCCGTCAATTATTCAAACTATCTGCCTTCTCTGGAGCGGCATGGCTTCTGAATGGATGCGGCACAAGTCTCTACAGTCCTCAAGTCCAGCGCATCTTTGAACCCTTAAATCAAAGTATAGAAACCAAAATTCTCAACCCCACTCAACCTGTACCAGAATTCCCGATCAGTGCGATCGAACCAAACGCCCTACTAATCAACACCTTTGACCAAACCCCCGTCCTTGATCCAGCCACATTTCGCTTGAGTATTGACGGAGAAGTTGCTACACCTGTGGCTTTGAGCATGGGGGAACTTCAGAAACTGCCTTTAACTTCCATGGTGATCCGCCATGTGTGTGTAGAAGGCTGGGCGGCGATCGTCCAGTGGGGCGGTATCCGGTTGCGTGACTTAGCTGATCTAGTCCAACCTAGTCCTCAAGCCCGCTACGTTTATTTTCAATCTGCCGATGGCTACTACGAAAGTTGGGATATTGCCTCTGTCCTCCATCCTCAAACTCTAATGGCTTATCAAAAAAATGGTCAACCTCTAGCGATCGAAAATGGCGCACCTCTCCGGTTAGCAGCTCCCATCAAGTTAGGCTATAAGCTAAGCAAATGGGTCACAAAAATTACCTTCACTAGCCAACTAGCTACCGAAAAAGGCTATTGGGAAGACCGAGGTTATGAGTGGTTTGGGGGAATTTGATTTTCTGGAGAGCCTATTGTGCGAGATGAGGCGGCACTTTTAGCCCTATAGATTCTTTCTAGAGATGGGGCGATCGGGGTAGTTACTCTTGACTAAAATAGAGGGGATCATGTACTGTCATTACTTGTGAAAGAAATACCCATCCCCAAAAAGGTAATACCATTTTCAGATAAAGCGTAGATACCAGCTTTGGCAAGTCCACGCCCCACAAGGAACTCAAATATTTATCTGATGTACATCTAATTTAAATTGGTATAAATTTCCGATAGTGCTAAATCGGTAAGGATGTCCCCTGCAGCGCGGAGGACATCCTTACAAAAAAAATTATTACTTGTTTAGGACTACCAAATTTCGGGATGATAATTGATTAAATTTTTAGATAAATTGGCTATGATCAATCGTCGTCTACCTGCTAAGTACACTGTCTTTTTAAGCCGTACTGGAAAGACCCCCCTTGTATTACACATGAGCCCCCAGATCCTATTAACTAGGATTCTTTGCGGCTTAGGTTTTTTATCTATTCCTTTTGTTTGGGCTGGAAGTATCTGGCTGGCAGAACAACAGAGAAATGCTCAATATCTAGAAGATAAACTAGCTCTACAACAGCGCCAAGAACAATTGCAAGTAGAGCAAGAGCAGTTACAGCAGGAGATCGATCGCCTCCGAGAACGAGCCGGCTTATCTAAAGCTGAAACCCCTGCCCCTCAAACTCCCAATACCAAGGAACCCGGACTGCCAAAAGCTCTCTCTAATCTTCAGGAAGGAGCCAACCAAACCCAACCCCTCAAGGAACAAAGCCCCTCCCCTAGAGGACTCGGTGGTGCAACAAACCCTGATCAGTTAATCCAAAAAAATAAAAACCGCCTCAATTCCCTGTGGAACCAAATTCGAGAATTAAACCCCAGCCTAGAGGCAACCCTCGATCGTGAAGAAGTGACTCCCCTAGGGATGCCGATGCAGGGAGATAACTTAGTTATTACCTCTCTCTTTGGTAGCCGTCCTAATCCTTTTGGTTTTGGGAGTGAGGTGCATAATGGATTAGACTTTGTAGATGCTTACGGTAGCCCTGTTTATGCCACGGCCCCGGGGATGATAACTTCGGCGGGGCTGGATGGAGGTTATGGTTTAGTAGTGACAATCAGCCATAGTTACGGCTATAGTACCCTCTATGCCCATCTTTCTGGAGTAGCTGTTAAGCAAAATACGCAGGTAAAACGGGGGCAGTTGATTGGCTATTTGGGCAATAGTGGCAGGTCTACTGGGCCCCACCTCCACTACACTATCTATCAGGGTGAGAAATCAATTGATCCCCAGCCGTACCTTAAGTTAACGGGGGCAGAGTTCCAGAAATTAAGTAATCCTAAGGAGCCGTAAGGAGCCATTTATGTTTTTTAATCGATCTAAGTCTGGAGCTAGCAATACTATGAACTATTTAGCGCAAGGAACAGAGGTTCATGGTTCTATTAAAAGTGAAGGTGGTCTCCGAGTTGATGGTGTAGTCTATGGCAATGTAGATGTGAAGGGAGACTTGGAAGTTGCGGCTAGTGGCAGAATTGAAGGGGCGGAAATTCATGCTAATAATATCGTGAGTCAGGGCATAATTAAGGCGCAGATTCAAGCTACAGGGAAGGTAACTATCACTTCTACGGCTAGGGTGGAAGGCGATGTCGTGGCTAGTGCGATCGATATTGCGGCAGGAGCTGGTTTTGTGGGTCATCTAGTCACCAAAGATAATAAAGCACTCCCCGGTACGATCGATCAGCCGCAACTTCCTCCAAAAAAAGAGTTATCTAGAGAAAAAAGTGTATAAAATCCTCGATAGTGCTAACCCAGTAAGGATGTCCTCCGCGCTGCGAGGGAAATTCTTACCAAAAAATCATTACTTTTTTAGGACTACCAAATCCTCTGCTGAGGGGCTAAAAACCGCAGGAAAATAAAATCATAAAACCATGAGTAATAAACCAACTATTCTGGCTTTTGCTGGCAGTACCCGCTAAGATTCCTACAGTAAAAAATTAGTGCAGATTGCTGCTCAAGGGGCTAGAGATGCGGGGGCGGAGGTTACTTATCTAGATTTAAGAGATTTGCCCCTCCCTATTTTTGATGAAGACCTAGAAGCACGGGAAGGAATGCCTTCTAACGTTAAGAAGCTCCGAGAACCGATGATCGCCCATCAAGGTTTTTTGATCGCTTCCCCGGAATACAATAGCTCGATTACCGCAGTATTGAAGAATGCGATCGATTGGGCTTCTCGTTCTCAACCCGGTGAGGCTCCTCTAGCTTGCTTTAAGGATAAAGTGGCTGTGCTAATGAGTGCTTCTCCCGGAGCTTTGGGGGGATTGCCGGGTTTGGTTCATCTCCGGTCAATCTTAGGGAATTTGAGTATTATTGTG
>Ga0209181_10005471_pt1 | contig 18266 bp, 14 predicted proteins | sample MAT05_FD_187208 | JGI IMG/M metagenome (GOLD analysis project Ga0209181, IMG submission 187208) | Freshwater microbial communities from Lake Fryxell liftoff mats and glacier meltwater in Antarctica - MAT-05 (SPAdes) (version 2) | ecosystem: Environmental > Aquatic > Freshwater > Ice > Liftoff...
GGCTGATTTCGTAAACGGCGCCATAGCCCATCTGGTCGTTAAAAATACCTCCGGAATGCCCTGCTTTTCCCGTCGTGCGGAGCTGCCAGCCCGTAAAGCCGCGTCTCGCTGTCGACACCATATCCTGCGACACGCTCCGGATCCCGGTCTCAAAACACAGCGCGGCGCGCGCCGCCTTTCCGGCTTCGATAAAATCGCGCCGCGTGACCGATAGCTCTCCCGGAGCTTCCTCGTCGCCGGTTAAGAAAACGGTTAGCGGAATGCCCTCAAGTTGTCCTGTTTTGTGAAGCGCCCTCAGCGCGGACAGCATAACAACCAGTCCGCCTTTCATATCCGACGTGCCCGGCCCAGTCGCCGTCCGGCCCTTCCGCTCCCATCGTTGGAACGGACTGGACGGCTCAAACACAGTGTCCATGTGCCCGATTAGCAGAATGGGTTTTCCGGGGCCCTTCCGTGTTGCCACCAAGTGGACGCCTCGCTTAATCGCTTCAAGCTGAATCAGGCGGACATCGAAGCCAAGCGCCTTCAACTCCTGCTCCATCACGCCCGCCACGGCGCGCACGCCAGCGGAATTGAAAGTTCCGGAGTTCTGATTCACCAGCCGTTCCAGGAGTTCGGCCGCAGCCGGAGCATTGGCGTCAATGGCTTCCGTAAGGGCGGTTTCAGGCGTTTGAGCGCAGAGCGTAATGGCGGCAATGAAGGCCAATAGGAAGCGGGACATTGCCTTTGAGGATAACGCAAAGACTGTTATTGAACATGTTCAAAAAAGGCTTGACGGCATCGGCAATCGAGCGCATAGTTAAAGTTGAACGTGTTCAAAATATGGTTAGACTAGAGACCCGCACAATCATCGCCGCGCCGATCGAACGCTGCTTCGACCTGGCCCGAAGCGTCGAAGTCCATCTGGCCGGCAACGTCCATTTTGGTGAGCAGGCGGTCGCCACGGGAGGCGTCACGACCGGCTTGATCGGCTTGGGCGAGCGTGTAACTTGGCGCGCCCGCCACCTCGGCGTCAGGCAGGAGTTGACGAGCGAAATCACGGCATTCGAACGCCCCGTCTACTTCCAGGACACCATGATTCGCGGCGCTTTTCGCACGATGCGGCACGATCACTATTTCCGGAAGGTGAGCGACGCCGCTACCGAAATGGACGATGTCTTCATTTTTAAAGCGCCCATGGGATTCCTCGGTCGCATCGCCGAGTTCGTCCTGCTGCGTCGTTACATGCTGAATCTTTTGCAGGAGCGGAATGCGGTGCTGAAGGAGATCGCTGAGTCATGAAAATCGTCATTCCCGGCGGCAGCGGACAGGTCGGCACAATCCTCGCCCGCCATTTCCACGCCGCGGGTCATTCCGTTACCGTAGTAAGCCGGAACCCCCAACCCGCCCCGTGGCGTACAACCACCTGGGAAGATCCGTCGGAGTTTGAAGCCTCCGACGTCTGCATCAACCTCGCCGGGCGCAGCGTCAACTGCCGCTACACCCCCGCAAACCGCCGCGCCATCTATGACTCGCGCATTGAAAGCACGCGTAGGCTGCAACAGACGATCGCTTCCCTAAACTGCCCGCCGCGCCTTTGGCTGAACGCCAGCACGGCGACGATATACCGCCATTCGCTCGACCGTGAAATGGATGAAGCCACCGGCGAATCAGGCGGGAACGAACCCGGCGCCCCGGACACTTGGAACTTCTCCATCGACGTCGCAAAAAGCTGGGAAGCGGCCTTCTTCGAGAAGGAAACGCCGCGTACGCGAAAGGTCGCCCTGCGCAGCGCCATGACCTTCAGCCCCGGCCGCCGCGGTGTCTTCGATGTTCTTTCCACGATCGTCCGCTGCGGCCTCGGCGGGCCGCAAGGCCCCGGCACACAGTACGTTTCCTGGATCCACGAAACTGATTTTGTCCGCGCCGTCGATCTGCTGATTGATCGAGACGACATAGCCGGCGTCGTCAACCTCGCCTCCCCCCACCCGCTTCCCAACCGCGAGTTCCTCCAAATACTCCGTGACGCCTGGGGCATCCGCATCGGCCTGCCGATTCCGCGATGGATGCTGGAGTTTGGCACGTTCGCGCTGCGCACCGAATCGGAGCTTGTACTGAAGAGCCGCCGCGTCACTCCCGGTCGCCTGCTGGACGCCGGGTTCAAATTCCAATACCCCGAATGGCCGGCCGCGGCACGGGAACTGGTGCAACGTTTGATAAGATACCGCTCATGAATCGTCGAGACTTTGCGTTATCCGTCGCCGGGGCCGCCGGTGCGCCGCAACTAAGCGCCGCTACCGTGAAAATCCCCTGGTCGCCGGGCATAAAGATGGCCGTCCAGATGGGCGGCGACCCGACTGACGAAGACCTGCAGTTTGCCAACCAGATTGGTGTCCGGTACACCGCCATCACCGTCGACCGTAAAGACGACAATGTCGAAACCTTCCTGAAAATCAAAGCCCGCGTCGAATCCGCCGGCCTGCGCGTCTGGAATATCGGCCACGATGGCAATCGAAACCAGGAGGAGATCGTCCTGAATCTCCCCGGCCGCGATGCCCGCATCGAAGCCTACAAGCAGTACCTGAAAAACTGCGGCAAGGCCAACATTCGCTATGTAACCTACGCCCACATGGGCAACGGCATCTGGCACACGGACCGCGAAACGACGCGCGGCAGCGCCCCCGCCCGCGGTTACGACATGGCCAAAGGCGGCGAAGGCCTATGGGCCGGAAAGATCTTCAAAGGCCCCTTATCCCATGGCCGCGTCTACACCGAAAACGAACTTTGGGACAACTACGAATACTTCATTAGTAAGGTGGCGCCCGTCGCCGTCGAGAACAACGTCTTCATCGGCATTCACCCGGACGACCCGCCCGTTCCTATGCTCGCCGGCATCCCGCGCTGCATCTTCGGGACCTTCGAAGGCTATAAACGCGCCCTGGAAATCGCCAACTCCTCCCACGTCGGCGTCTGTTTCTGCGTCGGCACGTGGCTTGAGGGAGGCGACCTCATGGGCGCCGATGTCGTCACCGCCATCAAGTATTTCGGCGAGCGCGGCAAAATCTGGAAGGTCCACTTCCGCAACATGAGCGCCCCGCTGCCGCACTTCGTCGAAACCTTCGTCGACAACGGCTACTACGACATGTACGCCGCCATGCGAGCATTACGCGAAGTGAATTTCGACGGCATCGTCATCGGCGATCACTTCCCCACCATGGTCGGCGGCCCCCGCGTCGCCGTCGCCTACACCGTCGCCTGGATCCGCTCAATGATTGATCGCGCCAACATCGAAGTCGCCGCGCGCAAGGCTTAGAATTTTCGGGAACTTTTCCGGCGTGGGGCGTAGAACGCTTTATGGCTAAACGCCCCATACTCTTTCTATTGCTGGCCGCGCTTGCGCTTCACGCGCAAAAAGCGTCCGACGTCGCGACAATTAAACCGAACGCCGCGAACGATCATCGCGTGATGATTCGCATGATGCCCGGTGGCGGCTTTTCCGCTTCCGGTGTCAACCCGCGCGTCCTCATCATGCAGGTCGACAAAGAGCATCCGCGTCTCTAATTCCCCCGCCAACCCGCTCACACTGGCGAACGGATTTCCCGCCATCGCCTCCGCCCCCGTCTACGCCGTCGATCCCCGCTTCCCCATCGGCTATTCGCAAAATTGGCAGTTGTCCATCCAGCGCGACCTCCCCGCCGCCCTGCAAATGACCGCGGCCGACAACGGCGGCAAAGGCACTGGCGCCCAGCGGCAATTTCTTCCCAACACGTTCCCCTCCCGATGCATTGACCCCTCCGGCTACACTTTTCTCGTTTCAAATGGAAACCCGCCGCCTCCGTAGCGGCTTCACCGCGCAGCTCTCCTACACCTACGCCAAGTCAATTGACAACGCTGCCGTCGGAGCCCGTAACCCGCTCGTCCCTCAGAACTGGCTGGACCTCAGCGCCGAAGCCCTCGGCAACCGTCTCCGAACCATGCCCATGAAATTCCAGATCGGCCTCGACAAACTAACGCCCGGCGAATACACCTGCCAGGTAACGGTGCTCGACGCCCAACGCCGCAAAGCCGCCTTCTGGCAGGCGCAAGTCATGCTAATTCCTTTAGGCGCCGGCTGGGCTACTTACACGCCAGATACCGCGCGTAATTCAATCGCACCCCGTTCGACGGTTGATACCCCGTTCCATCAAATGTCTCCGTATAAGTAAACGACTGCTGCCGGCAAAGCTTATCCGTCGGCATCTTGTACAAAACATATCCGCCGCGCGTCCGCGTCAAAGGTATTCCCAGCCGGTTCTTCTGAATTTTCCACGCATCGGGCTTCATCACCGTCTTGATCACCTTCCCGCCGGGGTACCATTTGTCGACGCCCGTGCGCGCGAACCCGTCCAGCCGGGCGTCAAATGGGCCGGCCGGAAAGCTCCAGCGAGGTGCTAACCGATCGATCTCTTTCCGCAGCGCCTCCAGGGCCTGTCCGGATTCGGCGTCTGGAAAGCGCTGGATGAACTTCTCCGGGTAGAGCGCCGCCGCCTGCTCCACCGTTGTATCGGCTTGCAAAAAGCCATCCGCCGCTTCCATTCTGCTAATCAATTTCTCAACCTGGGAAGCGGCAAAGCCGGCGGCGTAGATCGCCCCGGCCAGCAATGTCAAAAGTATTGTTTGTTTCATCGGTCCTCAGTCTCAGCTCGTCAACACTCGCCACGCCGTATCATCACTCCTCTAAATAGCCCGATCGATCCCAATCCATTGCCATCCGCCCCCGCAATAGCCATACCTTCAATGTGACCGCCGGCGGTCAACTGACGTCCTGCGGTCACCTTTCCCCTCGCCGATGCCGCCTGCCAACCGCCCCAAATTTTGCAAAACGGCCTTAATAACGATTGGCCCCTGGCGTGCCCCGATTAACTAAAAAATGCGATCTCCGGTTTTCGCTCCTGGTCCGCTCCTGTCGCTCAATCGCAGGACGCGGCGCTTCCAAACATGAACGCATCCCATTCGCAAATCTCGGCCCGGTATCGTCGCGCGGCGGACGCCTGCGCTCTTATTTGTATCACCATCGCGTTGGCGATCTTCGCCAGCCGGGGGTTCATCGCCGCGCCGCTGCAGGGCGTCGTAAATCAAGTTCCCCTTATAACCGTCAATACAGCCGTCGGCCTTCTACTTGTCGGCACGGCGTTGTGGTCCCGTAGCCGTCCGGCCTGGCGCATCCCTTTGGCCGTCGTGGTGGCCCTGCTCGGCGCTCTCACCCTGGGGGAACACCTCCTCCATGTTGATTTCGGGATCGACCAGCTTTTCGCCGTCGACGCCGTGGCGATTAATGGATTTCCGCCAGGACGAATGTCGCCCGCCGCCGCTCTCTGCTTCCTGTTCTTAGGCGCGGCCCTTTCTCTCTTCGGCCCCCCATGGGGTTCGAGGTTGATTGGAGTAGTTGAGATGCTCGCCGCCGGTGTCGTCGTCACCGCCGGTATTGCCATCGCCGGCCACGCCAGCGGGAATCCAAGCCTCCACTCGATTCCCGGATTTAGTTCGCTGCGCTTTCTTACCGCGGTCGCGCTTGCCTTCGCCGCCGCCGGTCTCCTTTGCGCGGTACGAGAGGTCGCCGCCGCCACCTCGGAAAATACCAGCCGGTCGGCCGGTCAGTTGACTGTGGGTTTTGGCATCGTCACTACCATCGTCCTCGTGCTCGGCGTCGTCTCTTCCGGTTTGCTCACAGGCATCGAGGGCGGTCTGAATCGTCTGAGTGAGGCCCGCTTGCGCGCGGCGGCCACGCGGGAGCTCAAAATCAACGTCCTCGCATACGCCCTGACCTTGCGCGCATATTTCGCCGGAGACGCCGTTTCGCTCGATTCCGCCGCCATCAACGCCGCAAAAATTGCCACCAATCACGCCGATTACCAACGGCTCACCCAAACGCCTATGCAGCGCGACTTGGCCGCTCGATTCGCCATCCAATGGCGGGACCTCAATCTGCTAGGCAGCCAAATTCTCACTGGCCGGACCGCCACCGCCGCCGAGGCGCAACACTTCTCCGACCTCCGCCGGGGGCTGGAGCGACTGATCGACAGTGAACTTCAGCCGGAAGCGTCCTCCCAATTCGACACGGAAAGAGATGCCCTGGCGGCCGGCTTGCGAAATGGCTCCGGCATTGTGCTCTTACTCCTGATCGCCAGTGTCTCCGCCGCTCTCATCACCAGCGTCATCGTCACCCGCTCCGTTCTCGATTCTGAGCAACGACTGGCTGAAAGCAGGAAGCTCTTGGAGGCCACCAAGCTCGAAGCCGAAGAAGCCAACCTCGCCAAATCCAATTTTCTCTCCGGCATGAGCCATGAACTGCGCACCCCGCTCCATGCCGTCCTCGGCTTCGCCCAACTCATTAACGCCGATTCTCCTCCCCCCACGCCCGCTCAAACCGCCAACCTCAGCCACATTCTCCGCTCCGGCTGGTATCTCCTGGAGCTCATCAACGAAATCCTGGATATTTCGCAAATCGAATCCGGAACCATGGCGCTTTCCATGGAACCGGCCCCCGTGGGGCAGGTCTTGCTCGAATGCCAGGTCATGATGGAGCCCCAAGCTAAAAAACGCGGCGTCACAATGAACATCGCTCACCTCGGCGACTCCTGTTGTGTGCAAGCGGATCGCACCCGCCTGAAGCAGGTCATCATCAATCTCCTTTCAAACGCTATCAAGTACGGCGGCTCAAATGGAACGGTGGTAGTGGACGCGGCCGTAATCCCGGAGGACGGGAACGCCCCTGAACGCCTTCGAATTAGTGTTCGGGACTCCGGCTTGGGGCTGCGTCCAGATCAGTTGCGGGAGCTCTTCAAGCCCTTCAGCCGCCTCGGGCAGGAAGCCGGCAAGGAGGAAGGCACCGGTATCGGATTGGCCCTCAGCAAACGGCTCGTGGAAGCGATGGGGGGTAAAATCGGCGTCGAAAGCACGCCCGGCGTTGGTAGCGTTTTCTGGTTCGAATTGAAACTCGCACCCGCTCCCCTGCTGGCGACTCCCCCCTCTAAAGCGGAACTGGTAGCAACCGTGTTGCATCCGCTGGCGCCCGCCGCCGCTCCGTTGCATTCTCGAACTGTACTCTATGTGGAGGATAATCCGGCGAACCTCCAGTTAGTCGCGCAGTTGATCCTTCGCCGTCCCGATATTCGCCTGTTAACCGCCGTGGATGCCATTGATGGCATTCAACTCGCGCGCACACATCTCCCGGACGTCATCCTCATGGACCTTCATCTGCCCGGTATCAGCGGAACCGAGGCTTTCAGAATCTTGCGCGCTAACCCCGCAACCAGCCTCATTCCCGTCATTGCCCTCAGCGCCAACGCGATGCCTCGCGAGATTGCAAAGGGACTCCAAAATGGCTTCTTTCGCTACCTGACCAAACCCGTTCAGCTCGATGAACTCCTGCAGACAATCGAGCTTGCCATCAATTTCGCTTCCCCTGAAATTCTTAATGGAAGGCCCCCTACCAAATCATGATTTCTCCCGCGGATATCCTGACCGCCAAGATCCTGGTCGTCGACGACAACGAACTCAACATCGCCCTCATGAAGGGCATGTTGGCCCTCGCCGGCTATACCTCCGTCCACTCCACCGTTGATCCGGCGGAGGTCTCTGCCCTCCACCTCAAAAACCATTACGACTTGATTTTGCTGGATCTCCTGATGCCGGTCATGGACGGATTTGAAGTGCTGGAGGCGCTGAAGGAAATTGAAGCGGACGGCTACCTGTCGGTTCTGGTCATCACCGCCCAGCCGGCCCACAAGTTGCGCGCCCTGGAAGCGGGAGCCGGGGATTTTCTCAGTAAACCCTTCGAATTGGGAGAATTCCGCGCCCGAGTCCACAACATGATCGAGGTCCGCCTCCTTCACCTCCAAGCCCGGCGCTACGGCAAGGTAATGGAGGAAATGGTTCGGGAACTGGAGTCCAACCGCGAACTGGTTCGCCTGAAAGCCGCGCTCGAAGAAAAAGTGGCCCAGTTGGCCCTTCGTTCAAAATATAAGTCGGAATTCCTGGCAAACATGAGCCATGAGCTTCGGACGCCCCTGAACAACGTTCTGCTGCTCGCCGGGATGCTCTCTTCGAATCCGGATGGAAATCTCACCGCGAAACAGGTTAGGTACGCCGAAACCATTCACCTTTCCGGCTCCGATCTGCTCACCTTTATCAACGGCGTTCTCGATTTCAGCATAGTGGAGTCGGGCCACGTCCAAATCGACGCGGCCGAAGTGCAGTTCTCCGCTCTGGAACACTTCTGTGCGGAGACCTTTCGTCATGTGGCCGAAAGTAAAAACCTGGATTTCAGCATAGCGATTGAAAATCTGCTTCCGCCGTCCATGAACACCGACGTTCAGCGCCTCCAGCAAATCCTGAAAAACCTCCTCGGCAACGCCCTCAAGTTCACCTCTAATGGATCGGTCCGATTGGAAATTGCCCAGGTAAGTTCTGGCTGGAGCCCTGCCCACTCCGTCCTGTCTCACTCGAAAACGGTCGTCGCCTTCACCGTGAAGGATACCGGTATCGGTGTGATGCCCAACAAACAGGAACTCATCTTTGAGGCATTTCACCAATCCGATGGCTCCACCAGCCGCAAGTTCGGGGGAACCGGCCTCGGCTTGTCCATCAGCCGCGAACTGGCCCGCCTTTTGGGGGGCGAGATCCGCCTCACCAGCCAGCCCGGTGTGGGAAGCAGTTTTGTCCTTTATTTGCCGCTGATCTATACTTCGGCCGCCGCCGCCGATCCTATCGCCATTCCGCCGCCCCCCATCGTTCCACCGGCCCTGGCGCCTCCGCTTGACAGTGACGTCTTCCCCTATGAACCCGCCTACCTGGCGCTGGGCGATCCCATGGTGCTCATCGTCGAAGACGATCCTACGTTCGCCGGAATTCTCGTTGAGATGGCGGACAACCATGGCTTGAAGGCCATTGTCGCGCCGCACGGCGCCGCCGCCGTGGAACTCGCCGCGGCCTTTCGCCCGGTCGCCATTACGCTGGATCTCGGGCTGCCGGATATGGAAGGGTGGGCACTCCTTGACCGCCTGAAACGCGAAAGCCTCACTAGCGGCATCCCTGTCCACGTGATCAGCGGAGCCGACGAACACAAGCGGGCATTGGCCCTGGGAGCCGCCAGTTATAGGCGAAAGGCGGACGCCGGCAATGATGTGGCCGGCGTCTTCCTCGGGATTCGTTCGGCACTCGAGCCTCGCGCCAGGAAGGTGATTATTGTCAGCGCCGATCCCGCGTTCCGTAATACCGTGAGTTCCGCCGTGCGCCGGCCCGGCATTGAGTTTGTCGAGTTTTCCAGAGGTTCAGAATTCCTCCGGCGGTTTGAAGACGAGGCCGCCAATGTCGTTGTTCTCGATCAAGCCCTCATCGAAATGCCCGCCTTGCGATTGATTGAACAACTGCAAGCGGAGTCCACCCGGACGGTGCCGGCTGTCATAGTTTTCGGATCCCAGGACGTCGACCCGGCCTATGTCGAAACCATCGCCCTTTTAGCCTCCCATACGATCGTGCGCTACGTAAGTTCCGCCACTGCGCTGCGGAAAGAAGCAATTTGGTTGTTGCATCGCTCAGAAGCGCCGCGTTCCGCCCCCCCGGCCGTACCGGGAGTGGCCGTGCCGCCCCGCGATCCGCTACTCGATGGCAAAACAATCCTGGTGGTCGATGACGATCTCCGCAACATCTTTGTCCTCAGCGCCGCGCTCGAACAACAGGGTCTGCAAGTGGTTCATGCCGAGAGCGGGCAAGCGGGAATCGACGTGCTGCTTCAAAATGGCGCCGCAATAGACGCCGTGCTTATGGACATCATGATGCCGGGTATGAATGGCTTGGAGGCCATTCAACTCATTCGCCGCCTGCCCCGATTCCAGGACATCCCTATCGTCGCCCTTACCGCCAGCGCCATGCGCGGTGACCGCCAGAAATGCCTCGAAGCCGGGGCCTCGGACTATGTAAGCAAACCCATCGATCTAACCCAGCTTTTCTCCGTCCTTCGCGTCCTGATCGGCGACAGTTTCAGTGCGACCGTTGCGTAGTAACTAAAACTGGATTTTCGCCCCTATCTAATGATGTTAAAGTGACCCAGGCCTCCCGGCCTGTCCTTCCCTGCCTATCGGGCGCCTGAACGCGATTTCCCCATAGTCGCCCTCGGCGCCTCCGCCGGCGGGCTGGCCGCCATGCCTGCCCTTTTACCGCCGATTATGCGCCCGAGTCGATGATCCGCGGCGGGCTCGGCGGCCCCGCGATCGTCCCCGGCAAAGCCGTGGAGAGCGCCTCCCCGCGCTATGGGGAGCGTTGGGCCCGCCATTGGCTCGACGATTCGGGGTCGCCTCGTTCGGTGTTGTCGATGAGGCGTCCAGTGAGTTGTAGTATTGAGGTTGTATGCTGCTGTTTCGCGTCGGTGTCCTTTTCGCGGCGGCTGCCGCCTTCGGCCAAGTTCAAATGGACCTGGAAACGCGCGTGAAAATGCAGATGGAAATCGGCGGGAAACCTATGCCCGCTAACGAACGCCTGCTCCGTAAGGATCGCATCATGATGCAATCCGGAACCCTGCGCATGGAAGCGGGCGGCATGTTCCTCCTGAACGACACGACGGCCGGAACCATCTTGCTCGCCAGAACCGCGGACAAAAGCTACATCCGGGCCACCGTTGCGGAATTCGTGGCCGCGGTCAAATCCCAGCGCGCTTCCCTGGCCAAGGCGACGCTGGGAACGACGACCGTAGAGATGTTGGAGCCGCCCGTCCCGCCGCCATATCTGTGGAGGGAGAAAGAAACTACCGCCAGGGGCTGCCGGTATCGAATGAAAGTTGAGACCCCCGCGGCCAAGGAACCCGTGATCGCGGAGACTTCGATATTCATATACTCGGTACCGTTGCAAGGAGCGGCCAAGTCGATGATGGCGGCCCAGGAACCCCTGCAATTGAACGTCGGCGCGGACCCAACCGGAGGCGCAACCGGCTTGGACGAGGAGGCTTTGAAGGCGATTACGAGTTGCGTCCCGCGCGACCGGTTGATAGTCCGGATGATATCGAAGATCGAATCGAAGTCTTCGGCGCCTATGGAAATGCGCGTCCAAGTCGAAATGACTTTTGACACCGCCAGTTTTAAGGACGGTCCGCTGGCCGAGGATCTATTCTCTATCCCCAAAGATTGGACCGCAGCGCCGCCCGAGTCCCTGAAAGAACGCGTCATGCAATACCTGAAAGGCCCGGCGGCGATACAATAGGGGCGAAATGCGATGTGTAATTTTCCTCGTTGCAATCCTCCTGCCGCTGTTCGGGCAGAAGGGTGTCGACTTCCAACGCGACGTTCGGCCCATCCTCTCTGACGCCTGTTTTCAATGCCATGGCCCGGATCAAAGCTCGCGCATGGCCGGTCTGCGCCTCGATACCCGCGAGGGCGCGTTTCCGCGCGCCATCGTTCCCGGCAAGCCGCTCGAAAGCAAACTCTACCAGCGGATTATGCAGCCGAATACGGCGACGCGCATGCCGCCGCTGGCATCGCACAAAGTGTTGAGCGACGCCCAAAAAACCACTCTAAAAACCTGGATCGAACAGGGCGCGCCCTGGAAAGAGCACTGGGCCTTCCGCGCGCCGGAAAAACCTCGAGTGCCCGTTGGCGAAAATCCAATCGACTACTTCGTAAAAGCAAAGCTCTCCGCCGAAGGCCTGACGCCCGCACCGCAGGCCTCGCGCCGAACGCTCATTCGACGGCTCGCTTTGGACCTGACCGGCCTGCCGCCCGAACCCCGCGATGTCGAAGCCTTTCTCAAAGATAAGTCGAAAAACGCCTACGAAAATCTGGTCGCCAAATACCTCGATTCCCCGCGCTATGGCGAGCACCGCGCCCGTTACTGGCTCGACGCCGCGCGCTATGCCGACACCCATGGAATACACGTCGATAACTACCGGGAAATGTGGCCCTATCGCGACTGGGTGATCAAGGCCTTCAATCGCAACCAGCCGTTCAACGAGTTCACCGTCGAGCAGATCGCCGGTGACATGCTCAACAACCGCACCCTCGAGCAACAGATCGCCTCCGGCTTTCACCGCTGCGGCATCTCTACCAACGAAGCCGGCATCATCGTCGACGAAGTCGAAGCCATCTACGCCAAGGACCGCGTCGACACTACCGCCACCGTCTTCCTCGGCCTCACCCTGGGCTGCGCCACCTGTCATGACCATAAGTTCGATCCGCTCTCGCAGAAGGACTTCTACTCCATGGCGGCGTTCTTCCGGAACACCACGCAAAACACGATGGACGACAATATCCCCGACACTCCTCCCGTCGTCGTCGTTCCTCGCGAGGAAGATAAGTTGCGTTGGTCGGAGCTGAACGCAGAACTCGCGGAAATAAAGGCGAAACAGGCAAGACTTCGCGCCATTACCGTGCCCCAGGCGCCGGCCGGTTTGCCATCCCCCGTCGAACCCTCCGCGGAAGTCTTCGCCATGCGAAAAGAGGCTCGGTTCAAGAAGGGAGAGTTCCAGACCCTTCCGAACCAGAAGGTCTTCGACGCCGATAAGCCATTCTCCATCGCCACCCGAATCTTCTTCCCCGAAGGCGAAGACAGCTACGCCGTCGCCAGCCAAAACGATCCCGACAAGAAAGGGATGGGCTGGCTGATTGAGATCGGTGCGCGCGTCGCCAACTTCCGCCTCACCGGCGACGACGGGAAGTCCATGACCGTGCGCGCGGCCCACATGGAGCAGATGAAGCAGGGAAGCTGGAACCATCTGGCCGTAACCTATGACGGATCTCGCGAGCAGTCCGGCCTCGCTCTCTATCTCAACGGCCGCGTCATCCCGCTGCAGGGCGGCGGAGACATCAATACCAGGCTCACCGGCAGCATTTCCACGGACAAACCGTTGTTGCTGGGCAAGGAGCGATTGCGTGGCTTTGAGGGCGGCGCAATCGGCGAGTTTCTCATCTTCAACCGCGTGGTTTCCGCCGAAGAAGCAACTCTTCTAAGCCAATGGCCGAACGCCGATAAGCGCCTGACTTACCTCACTCTCCAGGACGCCGAATACCGCGCCCTCTCCGCCCGCCTCGCGGCACTGAACTTCGAAGCTCGCCAGATACGCAAACGCGGCGCGGTGACCCTTGTTATGCAGGAGCGCACTGATCGCAAGCCCGTCGCCAACATCCTGCGCCGCGGCATGTACGACGCGCCCGGCGAAGAAGTGGAACCCAATGTGCCCGCCATCCTTCCGGGAATGGCCGCGGATCTGCCGCGCAATCGTCTCGGTCTGGCAAAATGGCTCGTCGACCCGGCCAACCCCCTCGTCGCCCGCGTCGCCATCAACCGCTTCTGGCAGGAGATCTTCGGGACCGGCCTGGTGAAGACCGCGGAGGATTTCGGTTCGCAAGGTACAGCCCCGTCGCATCCGGAACTCCTCGATTGGCTCGCCGTGGAATTCCGCGAAACCTGGAATGTAAAGGCGATGTTGAAGCTCATGGTCACCTCGGCGGCGTACCGTCAGGCGGCGCTGACAACACCCGAAAAACTAAAGCTCGACCCCGAAAACAGGCTGCTCTCCCGTGGCCCGCGCTTCCGCATGGATGGCGAAGTCGTACGCGACTACGCGCTCGCCGCGGGCGGGATCCTGGACGCCGCCGTCGGCGGCGCCAGCGTCAAGCCATACCAGCCCGAAGGCGTCTGGGAAGCAGTCGCCATGAACGGCAGTAACACCAAGTTCTACAAGCGCGATGACGGGCAGAGCCTCTACCGCCGCAGCCTCTACACCTTCTGGAAGCGCAGCGCGCCCCCGGCATCCATGGAACTGTTCAACGCGCCAACCCGCGAAAACTGCACCGTTCGCCGCGAACGAACCAACACCCCTCTGCAGGCGTTGACCACCATGAACGATCCGCAGTTCGTCGAGGCTTCGCGCAATCTCGCCGAACGAACCCTCCGCGCCGGCGGCGGGTTCGACAAACAGTTGGACTTTCTTTCCCTGCGCGCTCTGGCTCGTCCCTTCGCCAAAGACGAACGGGCCATCCTTCGCAGCGCCTATATCGACTTACAAGCTCACTTTGAACGGCACCTGAGTGAAGCTAAGAAGTTAGTTCGTGTCGGTGAATCGAAACCGAATGAATCGCTCCCGGCAGCCGAGTTCGCCGCCTGGACGATGCTCGCCAGCAACGTGTTGAATTTGGACGAGGCATTGAATAAGTAACCTATGCATCCCTGTGACGAAACAGTTTTAGCCGAGACAAGACGGCAGTTTTTCGGTCGCGGCGCGCGCGGCCTCGGCGGCCTGGCGCTGGCTTCCGTCGCCAACGGCGCCGCGTCCCTGCCGCACTTCGCGCCCAAGGCCAAGCGCTGCATTTACTTGCACATGGTGGGCGCGCCGCCGCAGCAGGATCTGCTCGATTACAAGCCTAAAATGAACGACTGGTTCGACAAGGACCTGCCGGCCTCCATCCGCCAGGGGCAGCGCCTGACGACCATGACCTCCGGCCAAAGCCGCTTCCCCATCGCGCCGTCAAAGTTCAAATTCTCGCAACACGGCAAAAACGGCGCGTGGGTCTCTGAGTTACTGCCTAACATGGCCAAGATGGTGGATGACTTAGCCATCGTAAGGTCCATGCATACGGAAGCTATTAATCATGAACCGGCGATAACATTCATTCAGACCGGTAACATGAACGCGGGTAAGCCGTGCATAGGGTCCTGGGTTTCTTACGGCCTCGGCAGCATGAATCAGGAGTTGCCCTCGTTCGTCGTTCTCAACGCAACGCACTCCAATCCCAAGGCCCCGGTGCAGGCGATTTCCTCTCGCCTTTGGAGCGCCGGATTCCTTTCGGCGCAGTACTCCGGCGTAGCGTTGCGTGCCGGCGGCGACCCTGTTCTGTACATCAATAACCCGGATGGCGTGGACTCCAAAGTACGGCGCCGGATGCTGGATTCCCTCAGCGAATTGAACCAAAAACAGTTCCAGGAACTGGGCGACCCGGAGACGAAAAGCCGAATTTCGCAGTACGAAATGGCGTTCCGCATGCAGACGTCGGTGCCGGAACTGACCGACTTGTCCAAGGAGACCGAAGCGACCTACGCCATGTACGGCGAAGACGCCCGCAAACCCGGGACCTTCGCCAATAGCTGCCTGATGGCCCGGCGCTTGACCGAGCGCGGCGTGCGCTTCGTCCAGATCTATCACCGCGGCTGGGACGTCCACGGTGAGTTGCCCGAGATCCTGCCAAGCCAGTGCCAGGACGTGGACCGGGCCGCCTGGGCGCTCGTACAGGACCTGAAACAGCGCGGCATGCTGGATGACACACTCGTCATCTGGGGCGGGGAATTCGGACGCACCGTATACTCCCAAGGTAAGTTGTCGGCGACAAGTTATGGCCGCGATCATCATCCGCGCTGCTTCAGCCTGTGGATGGCCGGCGGCGGTGTCAAGGGCGGCATCGTCCACGGCGAGACCGACGAGTTCTCCTATAACATCGTCCGCGACCCGGTACACGTGCGCGACTTCCAGGCCACCCTCCTGCACCTCTTCGGTGTCGACCACGCGCGCTTTACGTACATGTATCAGGGGCTCGACCAAAAGCTCACCGGCGTCGAACCAGCCGCGGTTGTGAAGGCCCTCATAGGTTAAACCAATGCGCCTGCTTCTTACGCTCTGCACCGTCTCCTGCGCACTCGCCGCCGAACTGTCTATCCCGAACGACGTCGTCATCGACCGCGCCGTGCCCTACGCCTCCATCCCCCATGACCGCTTGGCCATGGACATCGTCCGGCCGAAGGCGCCGGGAAAATACCCCGGAATCGTCATGATTCACGGCGGCGGGTTCAGCGGCGGCAAGCGCGACAGCTATCTGCCGATGGCCATCCGGCTCGCTCAAAATGGCTATGTCGCGGCGACCGTAAGTTACCGGTTGGCGCCGATGTTTCAGTTCCCTTTGCCGCTGCACGACGTCAAGGCGGCAGTGCGTTTCCTGCGGGCCAATGCAGGCAAATACAGCGTCGATGGAGCTCACATGGGAGCCATCGGCGTATCGGCCGGCGCGACGTGGGCGCAGTTCCTGGCCGTGTCTCGAAACGTCCCATCGCTCGAAGGAAATGGTCCCAATAAGGACCAATCGAGCAGCGTCGATTGCGCTATCAGCTTCTACGGCCGCTCCGACATGCGCCGCGCCTACGAAGGTAGCCGTAACGCCGCCGAGGCCCTGCCGCAACTACTCGGCGGCGACCGCCAGCATGCGCTCGATGCCCACTTCCGCGCCAGCCCGCTCTCGTGGATCAACCCCGACTCGGCGCCCATCCTCGCCATCCACGGGACCAGGGATTTGAACGTTCCCTACGAGCAGTCGTTGTTCCTGATCGAGCGCATGAAGAGCGTCGGCGTTGCCGCCGAACTGGAGACCATCGCCGAGGCCGGACACGGCTTCAAGGGCGCCGGCGAAGAGCGCGCGATGGCTAGGGCGCTCGACTTCTTGAACCGCAAACTGAAGCCAACCCCGCTCGAGACGCGTCGGATCGTCGTCACCGACCACGGCCCCGGAGCGGAGATCCTCGCGCTCGCCTGGCCCAGCGGACGAGTCTTATGGCGGCGGCCCAATAACCGCGCGACCGAGGTCTCCGTGCTGCCCAATGGCCACGTCCTATACATCGAAGACCCCAAGGGCGCCGTGACCGAACTGGACAAGGACCAGAAGGCGGTCTGGCATTACCGGAGCTCCGGAGCGAGCTTAGTGAGCGTCCAGCGCCTGCCCAACGGGAACACGCTGCTGGTGGACGACGTGGCGACCAAGGTCTTTGAAGTAGCGCCCGGCGGCCGCGTCGTCTGGAGCGTCGAGAAGCCCGAATACAAAGGGCTGGCGATGCGCCGCGCCCGGCGAACCGCGGCCGGCACAACGCTCGTGGCGGTGCAGAAAGCAGGTCTGATTTTAGAGCTCGACACTGCCGGAGCGGTCGTCAAGAAGTGGGACTTCCCCGGCCGTATGCCGGCGCATGCGCTGCCGCTCGCCGACGGGTCCATTTTGATCGGGCTGGCCGGGCCGGGCGAGGTCCGGAAGGTCGGCGCCGATGGCCGCGTGATCACTGTTTTCGGTGGCGCCAACGACGCCGCGCGCATGGCCTGGACGTCCGGTTTTGCGCCTCTGCCCGAGGGCGGGCTATTGGTCTCGGACTACATGGGCGGGCGAATAGTCGAGTTCGACGCCACCGGAAAGATCGTCCATCAGATGAAGAATCTAAGCTGGGCGATGACTAGCGTTGGGGTTCTGCCGTAGCGATATCGATCGGTTCCGTGTCACCGCGGAAACTGTCGAATGCGCATTCCAGGCGGGTGCCTGGTTCGCTCCAATCCTCGGGGATGGTGACATCGATCTGGTAGATCCCGATGGAGCCCGCGGCGAGCCCTGCGAACGGCACAACAGCGCCCTGGATGCGGTTCGGGCTCAGGAGGTAGCAAGCCATCGGCGTCGTGACTTTGGCGGGCGGGTCGATCGGAGAGCGTTCTCCGGTGGCGACCGGCTGATCGACGGGCCCCGCAAATACGTGGATCGTCTCGCCTGGTCGCGCCGGATCGTCTTTGGTGATTTTGCCGCGAAAGTCCTGATGAGCGGCTTGGAGCACCGGCGCCGGGGAGAAGTAATCCCTTTCAAAAGTGACGATCGGGCGCTCGGTCGTGGTGAAGTCCAATCGCTCGAAAAATGAGTTGTTGGGGCGTCCATTCGTGCTGGGGAACTCCCATGGAACCTGCGCGGCGCCGCCGTTTTTGGTGACTTCCGACATTCCGAACGTGACGTCGTCGACCTGCAGTTTTGTCCGCATACTGATCCCGCTTCCGAACATTCGCACCACGGAGCCGGGGAGGACGGAGACGGCCTGCGCGGAGACGAGAGGCGTTTCCGGCGCCACTTCGGAGATGGCGCCAGCGGCGGTTCGAACCCGCAGCAGTTGACCGTCACCGCTAATGATGGCTCGTTGGATGCTGGAAAGGGAGGTAAGCTGCCTCGGCTCACCGCCGGGTGGAAGGATCATCGCGCCGCCGGGCAAGAGGTAGAGCAGCGTGCCATCATTGGCGAAAGACGGTTGGTAGCCGAACGAGGCGAAGACGCGGTGGTTTGCGCCCTGAGGATCGGTGAGGACGAGTTCGTTACTTCGCACGTAGACGATCCGATCGCCGTTGGGGCTGAGGATCGCGCCGCCTACATTCTCGGCGCCGGGGATCAGCCGGGGAGCCTGGCCGCGAGGGGCGATGTAGAGATGTTGCGGAAGTCACGGAGTAGGATCGTGCCATCGTTGGCGAGGCTCCACGGACCGGTGCT
>Ga0209181_10005473_pt1 | contig 18265 bp, 18 predicted proteins | sample MAT05_FD_187208 | JGI IMG/M metagenome (GOLD analysis project Ga0209181, IMG submission 187208) | Freshwater microbial communities from Lake Fryxell liftoff mats and glacier meltwater in Antarctica - MAT-05 (SPAdes) (version 2) | ecosystem: Environmental > Aquatic > Freshwater > Ice > Liftoff...
GATAGGCCAGCCCCGAAGTGTTGCCCACCCCCGCCCGCAGAAACCATTTGACGGCGTTCTGGCCGACTTGCGCGGTCACACCTGGGCGGCCAGCCACTCGCAAAAGCAGAAGGCCGCACGGGTGTCGGCGATGAGCGCGTCCAGCCGTGCGGCGTCCTCCATGATCGGCGCCGCAGCCTCACGCAGCATCGGCTCCCAGCGCTCAGCCACAAGCTGTGCTGTGTCGCGCAGCCATTCGCCAGCCGCATCGGCGTCCACGCCGAAATGGCCTGTGGCGGCCAGCAAACGCTGCAGGCTGGCGCGCGCCGACCCGTCAGCGCCGGTGGCCATCGACAGCAGCGGTCCGTCTTGCGGTGCAAGCGGTGCCATCGTCATCGCCGGTGTGATGTCAAAGGCGGGCGACAGACACCAACCGCGTTGGCCTTGTCCACCCTGCAGCAGGCCATGATTGAGCGGGTGGTCGTCGATGTTGCCCACCAGCGCATTGAACGCCATCCGCCGCCACAGCTCGCGCAGTTGCTCGCCCAGATCCGCGCGGCCGCGAGCCCAGACGCGCAGCCGGTCGCCCAGGTTGAGGTACGACCGCCGTGGGTCGCCCTTGGTGGCGTCCAAGGGCAGGCGTAACACGGTGTGCGCGCTGGCGTACAGGCGGCGCTGAGACCGCTGCGGGTCGCCGACGCGGTCGAACCGCTCGACCAACAACACCTGGTGCGCGCTGAAGGTGTGCAGTGCCACCGCTGCGGCGTCCAGGCCCGCCAGGCGCGCCATCGTCATCGCCACAAATTCGCGCGCGGGTAGCGCGGCCCGGTCGCCGCGATCTTGCATCTTTGCCAGCCACAGGCGGCCTTCGTGTACCAGCGTGGTCTTGGGGCGCTCGCCCCCGGCGCTGGTGTCGAGGTCTTGGTTGAGCCGGCGCAGTGCCCGGCTGGCTGGTGCAACCCCGTCCATCGCCTCGGCCAGCAACTTCAACTGCGCCAGTGACTTGGGAGACCAGGCCAGCTTGCGTTCGATGTTTGTGCAGACCTCGATAGCGCCCACGCCATCGGGGACGCCGCGGTCCAGCAGTTCAAGTGGGCTGAGGTCGGCGCCGGCTTGAGAAATCAGGCGGTCGGCGCCGTAGCCGGCCGGCATTGCGTCGCGCGCAACGCCAGGCAAGCCGTCGACGGCCGGGATGGCGATACCGCGAGAACTGCGCACCAGACGAAGCTCCACCGGGTCCAGTGGAAGCGCGTCGACCCGGGCAAGGTAGTCAGGCACGTAGGTAAAACGGGCGGCGCGGTCGGCGGTCAGCTCACCCGCCTGCAGTGGCGAGTCGTGACCCGGCAGCCAGACCCAAACGGGGACCGTGGCCATCGGCGGCTACCTGTCTGGCGCTGCGCGAAGCTGGCGCTGCGCGAAGCTTGCCGTCTCGGGGTCTCTGCGCGGATCAAGCAGGTCGTCGATCTGGTCCAGCAGATTCAGGCCTTGCATCACCTTGAGGCAGTTGCCCAGCGCAACGCCGTCAGCGCCGTCCTCCAGCGACCGAAGCGTCGACAGCGACACGTCAGACAGGTGGGCGAGTTGCTCTTGCGTCATGTCGCGCAGCTTTCGGGCGAGGATCAAGCGTTGGCCCAAGCGCTGCAATGAGGTCTTCACGAGCACGGGCGTGTGCTTGGGCGGACGGCGCGGCGAGGACGATGGCATAACGCTGGACTGTAAGGATATATAGCTGATAATTCAACGAAAAATAGGTGTTTGTCGTTGACATTTTGCATATTTTGGGGGATCAGGCTATCTCGGCAGAAGTCCGCAGGCGCAGCAGGCATCATGTGAGGGATGCGCGGTCATGCCGTTGGCTGGAACAAGGCCAGCCGCTCAATCGCTGCGACGTGAATGGCTCGGCGACACGCAACGGTGTGTGCGACTGAGTGCAAGACCCGCTGCGCCGCCAACGATCACGGGAGCGCCGAAACAGGCTCCAGCCGCAGAAGCTGCAAACCCGCGAAACGCACAAAGTCGCTGTCGAAGCTGACCAAACGCAGGTTGGCCGAGGTGGCGAATGCTGCAAGGTAGGCATCGGTCATCCAGCGAGCCGGCAAACCGGCCGCCGTCAGACGGCGCAACTCGGTGTCGCAGCCTAGCGGTTCGCTGTACAGGCCCACCTCAGGCAGACCCACAAAGCGGTCATAAGCAGCAAGCACGGTCAACGCGTCCAGTGCGTCCGGCCCCATGAGCTTGGGTTGGGTCAGCAGGCGGACCAACCCCAACATGGTCACCCTGCAAAACCAAAGCCGTTGTGCGGCCTCGCCGTGCCAGTAGGCCTGTGCAGCGTCGTGGTGAGGGTGCTGCTGCACCGTCAATGCCAACCACACATTGACATCGGGCAAGTCACCCTGCGATTCGTCAGGGCCGGCGGCGTATCGACGCGGCAAGTCAGCCCTGCCCATCCAGCAAATCGAACAGGTTTGCATTGCCGAGCAGGCCCGCAGGAAGGGGCTGACCCAGCGAGATGCTCGGGCAGGCACTGCGTGGAACACTGCTCAGGGTGAGCGCCCCGGCAAGCCCACGCTCGAACAAGCGGCGAACCAGGTCTTTCATGGGCAAGCCTTCAAGTGCAGAGCGCGCCTTCAGCGTGCGGTAGAGAGCATCCGGCAGGTCAATGGTGGTGCGCATAAACGCACATCAGCATATTTCGCCCGCATGCCTCACAGCCGCTTCGCAGCCGGGACCAGGCGTTGGCGCCCGAGCCCCGGGAAAGCCGTCAAGCGCCAAGTTGTGTCGCGTTGAATTCGGCTTGCATGTCACGCCGGCTGGGCACGCTCATCACCGCCAACCCGGTATGGCGCGCCAGCTCCAGCACACGCTGGCGGTCCTCGGCTGACGCACCCGGCATGGCCACGATGACATGGGTGGCACCGGCCAACACATGCGGAAACGCCAAATCGGCGATGCCGCCCTGAACCGTCACGCCGGCAATGCGCAGGCCGCGCTTGGCCGGGTCGTCGTCAAGCATGGCCAACACCGTCCAACCGTCGCGCCGGTGGATGGCGCCGACCAGGCGGCGCGCCGCCTCGCCGGCGCCCAGCACGATGGCGCGGCGCGGCTCGCCGTCCTCGCCGCTGACACGTGAGCGGGCATGCTCCCACACCATGCGGTAGGCCATGCGCATCAGACAAAGCACCAGCAGGCAGAACAATGGGTGCAGCAGCAACACCGCGCGGGCCACGCCCACCAGCTGCGCCATCAGCACGACAACCGCACTGACCAACCCGGCCATCAGACAGGCAGCGGCGATGCGCTTGAAGTCATCAAAGCCGAAAAAACGCCACAGGCCGCGTGGCACGCCGGTGACCGCCATCGCCAACAGGTAGGCCAGCACGACGCCAAAGGACACGTAGTCGTCGTACCAGGGGCGGCCGGGCTGCCAGCGCTCAAAGCCGAGGCGGAACAGGTAGGTGACATGCCAGCAGGCCAGGATCGCGAGCGCATCGGCCAGCGTGGCCCAGGCGCGGTTGCGGGGGTTCAGCGCCGACATTTTCTGGTCTAGCCAGGGCCACAGCTTGCTGTCGTTCATGTTGAGGCCTTTCCAGGGCGAAGGCAGGGACGGGACGAACACGGTGCGCAGCGTCAGGCCGATCACCTGCAGGTCGCTGGCCAGCGTCGGGTTGTCGACATAGTGCAGCGCATAGCGCAACTTGGCCGGCAGCACGACGTCGATGTACTCACGCTCAGGGTCGCTGGCGCGTGCCAGCAAGGTGTTCTCGTGCTGGTAGTGCACCGAGGCAAAGTCGGTGATGCCTGGCCGCACGCTGAGCAGGCGCTCGCGCCACGCGGCCGGGTAGTGGGCCACGTAACGCGGCACCTCGGGCCGTGGGCCGACCAGGCTCATGGTGCCGCGCAACACGTCAATCAACTGGGCCAGTTCGTCCAGCTTGGTGCGGCGCAAGAAGGCGCCCACGCGTGTGATGCGCGCATCCCCCGCCACCGTCAACTCGATGCCACCGGTGGGCCGGCTGACCGTCATGGTGCGGAACTTGAAGATGCAAAACGGCCGGCCGTAACGCCCTACCCGCTCCTGGCGAAAAAACACGGGGCCGGGGGAATCGAGCTTGATGGCTGCGGCCAGCAGCAGCAGCAGCGGGGCCAGCAGCAAGAGGCCGAGCGCGGCGGCGGCGACATCGAACAGGCGCTTGAGCACGGCAGCCGATCAGCGCAACGCCGTCTTGATCGCCTCGCAAACCCGCAATACGTCATCGTCGGTCATGCTGGTGTAGATCGGCAGGCTGAGCATGGCATCAAACGCCTGCTGGCTTTGAGGGAATTGCGTTGGGCTCAGACCGTAGCGGTCACGCCAATAGGGGTGCAGGTGCAGCGGCGTGTAGTGAACGCTGCAGCCGATGCGCTGGGCAAACAGGTGCTCGATCAGTGCGTTGCGGCCCATCGCCGCCTGCGGCAGCAGCCGCAGCACGTAGAGGTGCCAGGAATGCAGGTCGCCCGGCAGGCTGTCTGGCGGCAGGATCACGGGCAGGCCTTGCAGCGCCTGGTTGTACAGCGCGGCAATCTGCGCCCGGCGCTGGCCAAAACGATGGGCTTTTTTCAATTGCCCCAGGCCCAGCGCCGCCGCGATGTCCGTCAGGTTGTACTTGAACCCGGGCGCCACGATCTCGTAGTACCAGCTGGGCACGGTGGCGGTGAAGCGGTCGAAGGCATCGCGGCTCATGCCGTGCAGGCGCATCACCTGGGCGCGCTTGGCCAGTGCGGCGTTACGGGTGACCAGCATGCCGCCCTCGCCGGTGGTGATGGTCTTGTTGGCGTAGAAGCTGAAGACGGTGGCGTCGCTGTCCAGCGTGCCTACCCGTCTGCCGGCGCTGGTGGTGGGCAGCGCGTGGGCGGCATCCTCGACCACCTTCAGGCCGTGGCGTTGGGCAATGGCCAGGACCTGCGGCATGTCGGCGGCCAGGCCGGCGTAGTGCACCGGCATGATGGCCTTGGTGCGCGGCGTGATGGCGGCCTCGATCGCGGCCGGGTCGATGTTGAGCGTGGCCGGGTCGATATCGACCAGACGAACGTCAGCACCCAGGTAGCGCACCACCTCGGCGGTGGCGGTGAAGGTGTGGGTGGTGGTGATCACCTCGTCGCCCGGGCCGATGCCCAGGGCTTCGAGCGCCAGGTGCAGGCCGGCGGTGGCCGAGTTGACGGCAATGCAGTGCAGGCCGTCGGTGTTGTCGCCGGCGTCGCCCAGCCAGGCCTTGAAGTCGGCCTCGAAGCGTTTGGCCTTGGGGCCGGTGGTGATCCAGCCGCTGCGCAGGGTGTCCACCACCTCGGCGATGTCGTCCTCGCCGATCTCGGGCAGGGCGAAGGGCAAAAACGGCAGGGTGGGTGGCGCGGGCGGGTCAGCGGGATTCATGCAGAAGGGGTCTTGGGCTGCCAGCGGGCCGGCAAAGCATTCCATTTTACGGTGTGGGTTGGGGGTCGTCTGACACCACCCGGCGATGACCCGACTGGGCCACAATCGCAAATCGGAGGTATCGATCATGGCCCTGGTGCAGCAAAAGATGACGCTCGATGAGTTTCTGGCCTGGGAGGACCTGCAGCCAGAACGGCACGAGTTCTACAACGGCGAAGTTTTTGCGATGGTGGGCGGCCGGCGCATCCATGAGTGTGTGATCGGCAACCTGGCCTACCAGCTGCGCAGCCACCTGGCGGGCTCAGCCTGCCAGGTTTTTGCAGCCGGCATGAAGCTGCAGCTTGCTGACAACACCGTGTTCTACCCCGATGTGATGGTCACCTGCGACCGGGCAGACCTGCGCGCCGACCTGGCGATGCGCGCACCCACCCTGGTGATCGAAGTGCTCTCACCCAGCACCCAGGCCTACGACCGCAGCCAGAAGTTTGCGCTCTACCGGCAGCTGGCCTCACTGAAGGAATACATCCTGATCGACCCGGAGACGCTGCGCGTCGAAGGCTTCAGGCGCGAGGCCGATGACCGTTGGTTGCTGGTCGACATGAGCCAGGACGCGGTGATGGACTGCGCCAGCGTGGGCTGCACCGTGCCGCTGGCCCAGGTGTTCGAGGGCGTCATCCCGGCAGAGTGACACCCGTCAAGCTGGGCTTGATCGGGGGTTTGGCCGCGGCATGCAGCCAAACCAGCAGCGCTCGACAGCGCCGTGCGGGTCAGCCCAGCCCAGGCTTTTGCAGCCACACCAGCACATGCGTGCGCAACAGCGGAAACGCATTGAACACCGGGTACAGCGACGGGTGCAGCCGACAAACCGCCCGGGCTATCGGCGGCGCCAGCGTGAGCCTGCGCGAAGTCATCACGGCCTGCGGAAACAGCTGCTGCACCCGGGCCAGCGGCACGCCGCGCACATCCGGGTTGCGCGGGTTGTTGACGGTGAAGTCGTACCACAGCACACCGCCGCCGGGTTTGACCCAGGACCACATGGCCGCTGCGAGCCGCTGCTGAAAGTCATCGTCCAGCAGTGACGAAAACACGGTGGACTGGAACACGATGTCCTGGCTGGCCGGTACGATGTCCAGCGTGCTGGCGTCGCCACCCCACAGCATCAGCGCTGGCGGCAACACGGCCCGGGCCTGGGCCAGCCGCTCGGGCAGCAGTTCGGCGCCGCTCAGGTTGGCTGGCGCAAAACCCAGGCGCAGCAACTCCAGCAGGTTGCCACCGGCGCCGCACCCCACCTCCAGCAGCCGCAAATGGGCCAGGTCGGTCAGGCCAAGCCGTAACAACAGCTTGAGCAGGGCGCGCTGGCGCTCTTGCAGCGACTGCCAGACATCGGCTTGCAAGTAGCTGTAACGGTCCAGCCCGCCTCGGCGGGCATAGCGCTCGGCCACGGCGCGGGTCTCGTCGGTCGGGTTCGGATCGGGCATGGCTTAAGGCTTCAAGGGTCGGCGCTTGCGCGGTAGTCTTCGAGCCGCCTCGGTCAGCGCCGGACCGCGTCAACAAAGCGCTGCGCCAACACCGGGTAGGTGTGGTTGGCCAGCACAAAAGCACGGCCACGCTGGCCCATTGCGCGGCGCTCCTCGGCCGGCAGTGCGGCCAGCCGGCGCAGGCCATCAGCCACGGCGGGGGCCGATTCAGGCGCCACGGTCAGGCCGCAGCCGCTCTCGGCCACCGGGTCGTTGCCGGCATCCACGCTGTGCAGCACGGTACAGCCGGCCATCATGTAGTCCATCAGCTTGTTGGGTGCGATGCCAAAGCGGTAGATCGGCACCCGCTGCCAGCCGATGTAGGCGATGTCGAGCCGGGCCAGCAGCGACGGGATCATGGCCTTGGGGATGGGGGGCAGCAGGCTGACGTTGGCCAGGCCCTCGTCGGCCACACGGTGCGCCAGCCGGGCGCGCTCGTGGCCGTCGCCCACCATCACGATGGCGATAGGCTCGGTCTTGAGCAGTGCTGCCGCGTCCAGCAGCACGTCCAGCGCATTGGGCAGGCCCATCGATCCGGCGTAGCCCACCACCGTGCGGCCAGCGGCACGCTGGGCATCGATCAGCATGGCCAGGTCGCCCTGCAGCGGGGGGGGCGTGCCGGCCCACTCGTCCAGGCTGATGCCGTTCGGCACGATGTGCAGCTTGGCCAGGTCCAGCCCGTGCGCGGCCATGTGGCCCTGCACCTTGGGCAGCATGCTCACCACCACGTCGGCATCGCGGTAGGCAGCGTGCTCGGCGGCCTGGCAGAGCCGGATGAAGGGGTGGCGCGGGCTCATGCCCGACAGCTCTATCGGGCTCAGCGGCCACAGGTCATGCACCTCGAACACCAGCACTGCGCCGGCCGCACGCCCGCTGGCGCGCTGGTTGGCGTACTCCCGGCTGATGCGGGCGATGCGGCGCGCCACCCAGATGTCCATCGGGTAGGTGCTGGAGGCGATCACCACGTCGGGCTTGAAGTCCCGCACCAACTGGTGCGATTGCCGCCAAACCTGCGACAGGTAACGCCAGATGTTCCAGACCCTGCCGGCCCCGTTGCCCTGGTAAGGCGGCGTGGGCAGCCAGCGGTAGGCGATGCCGTCTATCGTCTCGTCGCCGGCCCGGGGCTGGCGCGCCCGCACATGTGAAAAATCCGCCGCGACGATTTGCACCCGGTGGCCGGCGCGCACCCATTCACGCGCCAGGTAAAACGGCCGGTACTCCATGCCCAGCGCGGGGCTGCCGGCGTAGTGGTTGAGGTAGAGGATGTTCATGCCCTGGTCGAACGGGCTGGCGGCTCGGCGGGCGGCCCGGATCGGCCGGCCCCCGCGTCGTCGATGGCCCGCAGCCGGGCCAAAAAGCCGGCCACTGCCGGCGCAAACATCGCATGCCCGGCCACCCAGGCATGGTTGGCCTGGGCAATGACCTCGGCGCGCGGCAGCAGGGCTGCCAGCGTGTTGGCATCCGGCAGCTTTGCACCCGCCAGCACCAGGCCGTTGTCGCCGGTGCGCACCAGCTCGTGGTTGGCAGGCAGGTCCGACAGGATCGGGATGCAACCCTGCGCCATCGCCTCCAGCACCGAGACCGACACCGAATCGCTCTCGGGCAGGCTCAAATACCAGCGTGCCTGGGCGTAACAGCGCGCCTGGGCTGCAGCGTCCAGCCGGCCGACAAACTGAACCTGCTTTGCGATGCCGAGGTCGGCGGCCTGTTGTTCCAGCAGCGGCCGCAGCGCGCCATCATTGGCCACCACCAGCTCGGCATCGGGCCAGCTTGCCGCCACATTGGCAAACAAGCGCAGTACCTGCGCTGGTGCGTAAATCGACTCCAGGCCGCGGTTGGCAAAAAACAGATGATCGCGCTTGCTGCCCGCCGCCGGCAGCAGCGGCAGCGCCTCCAGGCCAAACGGAAACACCATCACCTCAGCGGCGCCCAGTGCGTGCATCTGCTGCGCCATGACCTGCGAGTCACTGGTGGTGAGCGCGCAGGCGCGCAGCATCCGGCCGGTGACCCAGCGCAGCAGCCGGCTGCGCTGCGGCGTGACCAGGATGTCCGAGCCCCAGGCCGAGCCGACGATCCGGCCCGGCGCGCCCAACCAGCGTGTCGCCAGCCAGGCCAGCGTGCCGTGCGAGGTCAGGTAGTGGGCATGGATCCAGTCGGCGCGCACGCTGCGCAGCCAGTTGGCCAGGCGCGGCAACTCGCGCAGCAAGGCCCCGTTGCCGCCGGCAAAGTTGGGCCGGGTGCCCAGCGCCAGACGGCGCCCGGCCGGCACCAGCGCATCGAAGCCGGGCGCAAAGCCGCGCGACGAGGCGGCCCACAACTCCACCTGCGGCGCCAGCGCACGTGCCCACTTCAGCAGGTGCGGGCTCTCGCCGTCGCCCAGCAGCACCAGCCTCATGGCGCTGGGCGGCCGGCCGGCCGGAGGCCAGGTTCGGCAGCGGGATCGCTGGGCTGGCCACCACGGTGATCGCCTTCGTTGCCGCCCACGCCGCTGACTTCAACGGCTGACCCGGCCCAAGCTTCATAGTGCTCGCGCAACTCGGGCCGGCTGGCCAGCCAGCGGGCGTCACCGTCGCGAGAGTCGCCGACCACCGCCGCCGGGTTGCCGGCAATCACCGAAAACGCGGGGTAGTCACCACGCAACACGCTGCCAGCCCGCACGACGCAGCCGCGGCCCAGCCGGCTGCCGGCCTCGATCAGGCTGTGCGGGCCGATGAAGCAATAGGGGCCGATGTCCACCGAGCCGGCCACCCAGCCCGGCTTGTCGCCCTGCCAAACCACGTAGGCCCGGCCCAGCAGGCGCTGCGCCCGGTGCGAGCTGTGGGTGACGATGCTGACGTGGTGGGTGATCTGCACCCCCTCGCCCACCGTGACGCCGCCGCTGGCCTCGATGAAGTTGAACGGGCCGATGTAGACATGGTCGGACAGTTGCAGGCGGGCCTCGAACTCGATGCAGGTGCCGGGTGCGATGCGGGTGTTGGGCAAAAATCGTCCGCCCGAGTTTTCGCCAAATACCGTGCGGTGCAGACGACCGTACGCCATGACGCGGCGCAGGCGGTTGGCCCAGCCGCGCCAGGCGCCGATCACCGCGCAGCCTCCGGCAAGGCCGCAGCCGGCGGGTCAGCGACCGGCCAGGTCGCCAGCCGGCTGAAGTACCAGCCGAAATACAGCGTCATCGCGCCCGACACCGCCCAGCCCGCCGCCACCAGCCCGCCCCAGGCCAGGCCGGCCGCCAGCGCCGCCACAAACACCCCTTGCCCCACCAGCGCCAGCTTGAGCGCCCAGGCCTGGGCCTGCCAGGCCATCGTCACCACGCCCAGCGGCGAGGCCACGAAGTGCAGCCCGATGTAGAGCGCCAGCGCACGCGCCAGCTCACCCGCGCTGGCCCAATCGGGGCCGAAGGCCCAGGCGAACAACGCCGGCCCCAGCCACCACAGCGCCGCCACCAGCGGCGCAGCCAGCAGCGCCAGCAGCGCCATCGTGCGCAAAACCAGACGGCGGCTTGTGGCACTGCCACCGGCGCCAACAGCCGCCAGACGTGGATACAGCACCTGCGACACCGCCCCACCCACCAGTGTGGCGGGCGCCTTCAAGTAGCGCAGCGCCAGGCCCCAGGCACCCGCCGCAGCCGGCCCCAGACTGGCGGCGATCAGCGCGATGGCCAGCGTGTCCTGCAACGCCCCCAAAAACGCATGCGGCGTATTGAGCAGTGGAAAACTGCGGTGCGCATGGGCGGCGGCCCGGCATTGCGCCTTTGAGGCCCGTGCCGGACCCGGCCAGCCCAGGGCGACCACCGTGGCCAGCGCGGCGGCAATCGGGGCAACGATCAAGCCCAGCACGCCGGCCTGCCACAGCCCGGCCGCCGCCTGGGCCAGCGCACCGCCGCCGTGTTGCAGCACCCGGGCCCCAGCCAGGCGTTGGAACCGCTGGGCACGGTTGGCGTTCAAGGTGGCCAGCGACACCAGGCCCAGCGTACCCACGGCCGCCGGCAGCCACAGCCACCAGGCCTGGCCCATGTGCAGCGCCCAGGCCAGCGCAACCAGCGCGCTCAAGCCGACCACGCCGGCCAGCAGGCGCAGGCACAGCGTGCGCAGCGCGCGGGCCTCGGCCTCGTCGGCCGCCAGCGGCAGCGCAAATTCATAACGCGCGCAGGCCACCACTGCGATGTTGGCCGCCACCGCCGCAAACAGGTGGAAGTGGCCAAAGTCCTCGGGCCGGTACAGCCGCGTCAGCCAGGGCCCCAGCAGCAGCGGCAGCGCCTGAGCCAGCACACCACCGGCCAGCAGGGTCAGGATGGCACGCAGCATGGCGGTGTTGGCCGCGGCCGGAGCTTGGCGCCCGGCCTCAGGCGGTGGCGCCAGACGCCAGCGGGGTCGCCAGGGCGGCCACAGGGACCGGCGCCACGCCCGAGGCCGCTGCGTCTGCGGCCGCGCCCGCGCCCGCGCCTTCAACCGCCCGACAAGCCAGCGCCAGCGCAGCCACCACCCTGTCCTGGTCGGCCTCGCTCAGGTCGGCGCTCATCGGCAGGCTCAACACCCGTTGCCCGGCTGTGATGCTGTGCGGGTTGCAGTCCGGGCAGCAGCCGGCGGCATAGGCCGGCTGGTGGTGCAGCGGCTTGGGGTAGTGCACGGCGGTGGGGATGCCGGCGGCTTGCAGCGCGGCCTGCACCGCCGGGCGGTTGTCGACCATCACGGTGTACTGGGCCCAGACGCAGTCGCGGTCGGGCCGCACCGCCAGCAGTTGCACCGGCGCGCCACTGGCCTGGATCAGCCGGCCATAGCGCTCACCCAGCGCCAGCCGGCGCGAGATCTCCCAATCGAAGCGCGGCAGCTTGGCCAGCAGCACGGCGCACTGCAGCGTGTCCATGCGCCCGCCCACGCCGACGCGGGTGTGGTGGTAGCGACCGCTCTGGCCGTGCACCCGGATCTCGCGCGCCGCCTGGGCAATCTCCGGGTCGCTGGTGAACAGCGCGCCGCCGTCGCCGTAACAGCCCAACGGCTTGCTGGGGAAAAAGCTGGTGCAGGCGATGCGGCTGAGGTTGCAGCTCTTGCGTGCCACGCCCTGACCGCCTTGGCCGCGGTACGTCGCGCCAAAACTCTGCGCAGCGTCCTCGATCACCACCAGGCCGTGGCGCTGGGCGATGGCGTTGATCGCGTCCATGTCGGCCACCTGGCCGTACAGGCTGACCGGCATGATGGCGCGGGTGCGCGGCGTGATCCTGGCCTCGATCAGGCCGGCGTCGATGTTGCAGGTGTCGGGCTCGATGTCGACGTAGACCGGCACGCCGCCCAGCAGCACGATCGTCTCGGCGGTGGCGGCAAAGGTAAAAGGCGTGGTGATGACCTCGTCGCCGGGCTGCAGGCCGATCGCCATCAGCGCGATCAGCAGCGCCTCGGTGCCGCTGGCCACGGCCACGCAGTGCGGCGCGCCGGTGTAGGCCACCAAAGCCGCCTCCAAGGCCTTGACCTCGGGGCCCATGATGTACTGGCCGTGGTCCAGCACCCGCTGGATGCCGGCGTCGATCTCGCGCTTGAGCGCCGTGTACTGGGTCTTGAGGTCGGTGAATTGCATGGGACAGGTTTTGAAGGGGTGGCGCAGATCAGCCAAGCTCAGACCAGCAGGCTCAGCACATCACCGGCCAGGTGGTACGACTCGCCGGTGGCGAAGCAGGTGGCGTCGCCTTGGCCCTGCAGCGGCAGGTCCAGGCGCTCGCCGTGGCGGCTCATCCAGCCGATGCGGCGGGCCGGCACACCCGCTACCAGCGCAAAGGCGGGCACGTCGCGACTGACCACGGCGCCGGCGGCTACAAAGGCGTATTCACCCACCGTGACGCCGCAGACGATGGTGCAATTGGCGCCCAGCGTCGCACCCCGCCTGACCAGGGTGCGGCGATATTCAGCCTTGCGCACCACCGCCGAGCGCGGGTTGTGCACATTGGTGAACACCATGCTGGGGCCGCAGAACACGTCGTCCTCCAGCGTCACCGCGTCATAGACCGAGACATTGTTCTGGACCTTGACGTTGTGGCCGATGAGCACGTCGCGTCCGACGTAGACCCCCTGGCCGAATGAGCAGCCGGCACCGATACGTGCACCGGCGCTGATGTGCGCAAAGTGCCAGACCCGGCAACCGGCGCCCAGCACCGCGCCGTCATCGACGATGGCCGAGGGGTGCACGGTGGTCGCAGCAGCCGTCACGGCGTCAATACTCCAGCGGCAGGTTGATGCGCTTGCCGTCACGCGCCGAGCGGTACATCGCAATCAGCAGCTCCAGGCTTTTCAGGCCCTCGCGGCCGTCGGTCTCGGGCTCACATTCGCCGCGCAGGCTGCGGATCACGTTGTCGTAGTACAGCGGGTGGCCAAAGCCGTAGACCGAGGTGGTCTGGTAGCTGGCGTCGTCCAGCTCCGCATCCATCGCGTGCGGGGTGGCAAACTGCCAATGCTCGATCTTGTTCACCGCCACGCCGCCCACCCGCACCGTGCCGTTTTCACCCAGGATGGTGATCGAACCCTCCAGGTTCTTGGGGTGGGTCAGCATGGTGACGTTGACCGATCCCATCGCGCCGTTGCGCCATTTGAGCGCGGCCACCCCGGTGTCCTCGACCTCGATGTCACGCGCCAGCGTGCCGGTGTAGGCCATCACGCTCTCGACCGGGCCGACCATCCAGTCGAGCAGGTCGATGTAGTGGCTGGCCTGGTTCATGAACGCACCGCCGTCAAACTCCCAAGTGCCGCGCCACGGGGCAGAGTCGTAATAACTCTGCGGCCGCGACCAGAACACGTTGACCGTGACCATGTAGATGCGGCCAAAACGCCCGGCGTGGATGGCACGCCGCAGCAACTGCAGCGTGCGGTTGCGCCGGTTCTGCTTGACCACGAACAGGCGCACCTGGGCGTCGTCGCAGGCCTTGACCATCGCCAGGCCGTCGGCCCAGCGGGTGGCCATCGGCTTTTCGGTCATCACGTGCAGGCCGGCGGCGGCCGCCTCGCTGCCCTGACGTGCATGCAGGCCGCTGGGCGTGGCCAGCACCACGCAGTCCACCCCCAGGTCAGCGGCGCCGGCCTGGGCCAGCATCGCGTGGTACTGCGGGTAACCCCGGGCACCGGTGCGGCTGACAGCGGCGGCCAGCGCGGCGGGGTCGCTGTCGCAGACGGCCACCAGCTCGGCGCGGTCGGCGTGGCGCGCGATCGAGTCCATGTGGTTGGTGGCGATGCGGCCGCAACCGACCAGGGCAAAGCGGACTTTGCGGTCAGTGATGGCGGACGGGTTCAGGTGCATGGAAAACGGGCTGCCGGGCGGCGGATGAACCGGGGAACAAACCGGAGGGTGCCGGTTGAAGTACCGGCGGGCGCCCGGTGGACGGACGGTGGTGAGGCCGGTGGCCAGCGGCCAGGGTCGGCGGATTATCGCGCAGGGCATCCTGGCCACCAGGCGGCCCCAAGACGGCATGGATCAGACCGGGAACCCCGCCGGGAATGGCCGCCCGCACTGCCTACAATTTGCGGTTTGCCTACCGCACCCCAGCCCGGCCACCCATGACCCACGACACCGCCCTGCCCGACCACGAAGACGACAACAAGCTGACCACCGAGCGGCGCGAAAAACTGGCCGGCCTGCGGGCCCAGGCCAAGGCGGCCGGGCTGGCGGTGTTCCCCAACGATTTCAAACCGAGCCACCAGGCGTCCGCGTTGCAGCTGCAGTACGGCGAGCTCGACAACGCGGTGCTGGAGCCGCAGGCAGTGACTGTCGCGGTGGCCGGCCGGATGATGCTCAAGCGCGTCATGGGCAAGGCCAGCTTTGCCACGCTGCAAGACGGCTCGTTCGGCCCCAAGGGCAGCGAGGGCCACGGCCGTATCCAGCTGTTCATCAGCCGCGACGCACTGGGCGAGGCGGCCTACGACGCCTTCAAGCATGGCGACCTGGGCGACATCCTGGGGGCCGAGGGCACGCTGTTCAAGACCCGCACCGGCGAGTTGTCGGTCAAGGTCACGGCCCTGCGCCTGCTGACCAAGAGCCTGCGGCCGCTGCCAGACAAGTTTCACGGCATGGCCGACCAGGAGCAGAAGTACCGCCAGCGCTATGTCGACCTGATCGCCGACGAGACGGCGCGAGAGCGCTTCGTGGCGCGCAGCAAGGCGGTCAGCTCGATCCGCAGCTTCATGGTGGACAACGGTTTTCTCGAAGTCGAGACGCCGATGCTGCACCCGATCCCGGGCGGCGCCAATGCCAAGCCCTTCATCACCCACCACAACGCGCTCGACCAGCAGATGTTCCTGCGCATCGCGCCCGAGTTGTACCTCAAGCGCCTGGTGGTGGGCGGCTTCGAGCGGGTGTTCGAGATCAACCGGAGCTTCCGCAACGAGGGGATCTCGGTTCGCCACAACCCCGAGTTCACGATGATGGAGTTCTACGCGGCCTACTGGAACCACCACGACCTGATGGACTTCACCGAGCAGCTGCTGCGCCATGCCGCCGTCGCCGCCACCGGCTCGGCCCAGCTCAGCTATGCCGGCAAGCCGGTGGCGCTGGACGAGCCCTTCGCCCGGCTGTCGGTGCAGCAGTCTCTGGTGCGCTTTGCTGCCGTAACCGAGTCAGAATCGGTGGACGCCGCGCTGCTGCACGCCCGCCTGCGCAAGCAAGGCGTCGAGCCGCCGGCGCACTGGGGTTTGTCGGCGCTGCAGTTTGGCCTGTTCGAGGCGGTGGTCGAAGAGCAACTCTGGCAGCCCACCTTCATCATCGACTACCCCGTCGAGGTCAGCCCGCTGGCGCGCGCGTCCGACGCCGACCCGAGCGTCACCGAGCGCTTCGAGCTGTTCATCACCGGGCGCGAGTTTGGCAACGGGTTTTCGGAGCTGAACGATGCCGAGGACCAGGCCGCGCGCTTCCAGTCGCAGGTGGCCAACAAGGCTGCCGGCGACGAAGAGGCGATGTACTACGACGCTGATTTCATCCGTGCGCTGGAATACGGCATGCCGCCCACCGGCGGCTGCGGTGTCGGCCTGGACCGGCTGGTGATGCTGTTGACCGACAGCCCCAGCATCCGCGACGTGATCCTGTTCCCGGCCTTGCGCCGGGAGTTTTAGACGCCAGCCTGACCCCCGCACCCGCCAGGACCCCCCACGATGAACACCCGTATCGAAACACTGGCGCTGGTGCACCAATCCTGCTGGCTGGAGCTGGCCCTGGCGGTGACCCAGCGCGGCCATGCGTTCCGCCGGATGGCCCTGGCCACGGTGGACGGTGACCGCGCCGACCTGCGTACCGTGGTGCTGCGAGAGGTGCAGGCCGACCAGCGCACGCTGGTGTTTTTTACCGACGCACGATCACCCAAGGTGCGCCAGATCCAGGCCCAGCCCGCCGCCACGCTGATGGTCTGGTGCGAGCGCCTGGGCTGGCAGCTGCGGCTGCGGGTGCTGCTGGAGGTCGAAACCAGCGGGCTGGCGGTGTCGTCGCGCTGGGCACGCCTGAAGATGACGCCGGCGGCGCACGACTACCTGTCGCCGCTGCCGCCCGGCACGCCGGTCGAGCGCTACCTGCCTGAGCGCGCCAGCCGCGAGCAGTTTGCCGTCGTCACCGCCCAGGTCCAGGCCATCGACTGGCTGGAGCTGCACGCCGACGGCCATCGGCGGGCATCGTTCGATGCGGCGGGCTACGGTCAGTGGCTGGTGCCCTGACGCCGGGCGGTCCGGGCCCAGCAGCCCGCTGATGCGGCACTTCAGCTGCGTTTGAACGCCGCCTTGCGTTTGTTCAAGAAGGCGTCCATGCCCTCTTTTTGGTCTGCCGTGCCAAACAGCGCATGGAACAAGCGCCGCTCGACCAGGATGCCGTCGTTCAGATTGCCCTCGTAAGCCCGGTTGATGCACTCCTTGGCGGCCAGGATGCTGGTCACGCCCATGCTGCAGATGGCAGCGGCCGCGCCCAGCGCCTCGTCCAGCAACAGGTCTGCCGGCACGACGCGTGACACCAGGCCGGCGCGCTCGGCTTCTGCCGCGTCCATCATGCGTGCGGTCAACACCAGGTCCATCGCCTTGGCCTTGCCGATGGCGCGGGGCAGGCGCTGGGTGCCGCCGGCGCCGGGGATGATGCCCAGCTTGATCTCGGGCTGGCCGAACTTGGCAGTATCGGCGGCGATCACGATGTCGCACATCATCGCCAGCTCGCAGCCGCCGCCCAGCGCAAAACCGGCCACCGCGGCGATCACGGGCTTGCGGATGCTGCGGATCGTCTCCCAGTTGCGGGTGATCAGGTCGCTGGTGTAGGCCGATACAAAGTCGTGCTGGGCCAGCACACCGATGTCGGCGCCGGCGGCAAAGGCCTTGTCGCTGCCGGTGATGACGATGGCGCCGATGCCGGCATCCAGGTCAAAGGCCTTGAGCGCCGCGCCCAGCTCGTCCATCAGGCCGTCGTTGAGCGCGTTCAGCGCCTTGGGCCGGTTCAGCGTGATCAGGCCGGTGCGCAGTGCGCCGTCGCCGCGCACGTCGGTCAGGATGTTGTCGTAGGTCATGGTGGGTGTGGGGTTGGCGGAGGTGGAGGTCGGAGCCGGCGATCACCGGGCAGCAGCCGGCAATCTACCGCAAACCGCCGTGCCTGCTGCAAACCCCGCAGACCGATGTCAGCGCACTGCATCAGCCGCCTGCAGCGGCGGGCGCTCCAGCGTCAGATCGACCCAGCTCTCCTGCTGTTGGCGGATCAGGATGCGCACCGGCAGGTACTGCAAGGTGGGAGCAAACCAGATCTCGGCGCTCAGGTCGCCGCCGGTGGCCTCGCGGCGCGGCTTGACGTGGAAAGTGGCCACCGCACCGAACGGAAACTGCAACAACTCCTCGCCCACCACGTCGTAGATCCAGCGGTCCAGCGACCGGGTGACGGCCAGCGGGATCTCGATGGACTGGCCCACCTTGAGCCGCTCGGGCCGGGTGGTGAACAGCCAGGTGAGCTGCACAAACTGGCTGGCCTCGTCCTGCGCACCCGGCAGGGTGGGTATCTCGCGGCCGTCGGCCAGCAGGATGCGCTCGGGCCCGAAGCGCAGCGACCAGCGCCTGGGCGCGCGGAACAGCACTTTTTGCTCGCCATCGAAGCGGCGCGGCGCCAGTCCGGTCTCGGTCAGCTCACCCTCGCTGCTGATATAACGCGACAGCAACGGCCCGATCGAGGTGGACATGCGCACCTGGTAGCGGCTGCCCTCACGCAGCCATTCAACCTGCGCGTCGCCGTCGATGGGGCCACGGTAGTTGCCGCTGAGCCGGTAGTTCATGCGGGTGGATGGCGGCCAGTCGAAGCGGGCGGCGGAGGCCGCTGCTGTGACTGGGACAGCGGCGGTGGCTGCAGCGGCGGGTGGGACAGCGGTGGTGGCTGCGGCCGCGGG
>Ga0209181_10005475_pt1 | contig 18264 bp, 15 predicted proteins | sample MAT05_FD_187208 | JGI IMG/M metagenome (GOLD analysis project Ga0209181, IMG submission 187208) | Freshwater microbial communities from Lake Fryxell liftoff mats and glacier meltwater in Antarctica - MAT-05 (SPAdes) (version 2) | ecosystem: Environmental > Aquatic > Freshwater > Ice > Liftoff...
CTGGCTCGAAAAACGATTTGCTTCTCCAAGTCCATTTGGTTGCATGATGCCGTGATTGGTCTATTCATCAACCGCTACGAATTTGGCTTAGACATCTAAGTTCGATCCACAAGTCTAGAACACGACCTATTGCTGCTCTTCTGGAGTGAGACTCCGAAGGGGTTGTTTTTGATGACGAGTCATACCGTTACCTCACGCTAGAATGTCACTAATTTTCCCTCCTTTTAGCTAAGGCAACAACCGTAGCAAATGACCCACTAGACAGGTATCGTATATGACCCACAGCACCCGATGAAACCAACCGCTATCTGCTGCTTAGACCCCAAGGCATGACCGATGCAGCTAGAACATAACCCAGAATTTGAGGTGGAGCCAAAGCACTCCTACTCGCATTCAGAAGCAATATAAGAGTGTGCCTATCCTACTCTTGCACTGCAAACGCCGGACGATGATGGCTCCAAGGTTGTGCGGCTTCAATTTGGGCAGCAAGAGAAATAAGTGTGGCTTCTTCAGCCGGACGACCCACTAGCTGCACACCCATTGGTAACCCTTCAGGTGTGAATCCTGTTGGAAGAGCGATCGCGGGTTGTCCGCTGGCATTAAAGGGAGCGCAGGGAGCAATCCAGTTAACGATGTTTTCCAATGTTTTTCTAGGGCGCTCTTTTGCCCACGCCCCCACTCGAATCGCGGGATGCATGTAGGTTGGCAATACTAGCACGTCTATCGTGTCAAAAAACTCTACGATTTGACGCGCGATCGCCTGCAATTTAGTCACCGCCCTTAAATATTTCCCAGAGGAGCAAAAACGCGCCCTCCAAGCAAACCAGCGGCACATCTTGCCCAAAACCAGATCAGGAATGCCGACTTCATTCAAAACAGCTTGAAAAACCGTGGTAAATGGCTCAATCAGGTCACTAACATCCACAAATTCTTTTGCTTCTACAGAATGCCCTAATTGCTCTAATAAAGCGGCTGTGTTTAATATCGCTTGGCGGCAGTTTTCATCGGCTTCGCCGACGGGCAAAATCGCGGTGCAATAAGCAATGCGTAAACGCTTTGGTGGAATGTGCGCTGCTTCAAAAAAAGATGGCTCTGGATCGGCAAGCCAGTAGGGATCTCCAGGAACATAGCCTGACATCACGTCTAATAGCGCTGCCGCATCCGCCACCGTGCGACCCATCGCCCCATTTGTTGCCAGCCCATTCAACCGTTCTCCCACAGGCGCATAGCTAATTCGTCCACGGGAAGGCTTGATCCCAACTAAGCCACAACAAAATGCAGGACCTCGCACCGAACCGCCGCCATCTGAAGCCTGGGCGATCGCACCCAAACCTGCTGCCACCGCCGCTGCTGCCCCACCACTCGATCCACCCGGAGTATGCTCCAAACTCCAAGGATTTCGTGCAGGAGCGAACCCCCGTGGCTCGGTATAGGGCAACATCCCCATTTCTGAGGTGGCAGTTTTGCCCAGAATAATCAAGCCTGCTTGCTTCAGCTTGGTGACTACGCCATCATCTTCAGTGGCGATCCGGTTCTTCAAAATCTTCACCCCGTAAGCACAGGGTAGACCTGCTACAGGATTGAGATCTTTGATTGAAATGGGCACCCCAAAAAATGCTGGCAACTCTGCGGCTGGCGTATTCATTAAAACTTCGGTTTTAGCTTTGGCATCCGCGATCGCCTGCTCTGCCGCCACGAATACATAACTTCCTAAAATGGGATTCAACCGCTGAATGCGCTCTAAATAAACCTCAACTAAATCTAGAGGTGAGATATCCTTACAGCGAATGAGCCGAGCCTGTTCCGTTGCAGTCGTAAAAGCCAAATCGATTGAATTCATGAATCGGTTCTTCTTTAGAGCATCAAAGCTGTACGTTTATATAGTTTACGAGCTGATATAGCTTTATGTAAAAATAACGGGCTTATACTATTTGTTCACAGAGATTTTTAATTTTTTTATACTTGTAACTTACATAGCGATTGGATGGCAATGAATTTGGCTAAACTATCTTTTTTAAATTCACTAAGCAATCTATAGCTAGTTTTAAGCGCATTCTAAGCAGGTTTTTCTTCAGTCTCAATCAGCGATATATAGTGCCACTGACCAGATGCTTCGCTAACTTCTAGCGCTAGTAAATGAGCTAATTTTTCGGCTTTGGGTCTGTTGTTTTCGTGAAAATCACACACATGAATATCTACAGTTATTTTGCCCTTTTCAGTCCAAAAATGCAGCGCCACATGGGATTCTTCTAGGAGGACGATCGCCGAGATTCCTTGAGGCTGAAACGTAAACGCCAGTTCGCCTACCACCGTTAATCCGGCTTGCTGCACAACCTGCTTGAGGCGCTCTAAAAAGTCAGCCGCCGTCCAGGTATACACTCTTTCAGCCGCCGTCAAAATGGCAGACCAGTGGTGCGATCGCAACGGTGCAAGGATTGGTGCAATATTCGGTTCAGTCATACACGCGCCGTCCATCCCCCGGAAGCAGAGTTAGAGAACTAGGGCGAATTTGCTGTCCTGCCGACACTTCGATGTCCCCGTTCCAGTCTTCCACGGATAGCATTTGGTCGCGATCGCCTGAATAGTCGTAATAGCGACAGCGCTGAGCTTGTTTATTTAGTGTAGTGCCCACACGAGTCATGCTGGCAGTTCCCGATTCTCTTAATTGGTATACCGCTCCCTCGTAGGTGATCTGTTGTGGTGGAGTGCCGCTGATTTCTAAATCGGTAACGGGTTCCATCCAACAAACTTCCACGCGATCGTCTTCTTCCACCGACAGCCAGCGAACTTGTTCGCCATCTTGCAGCATATATTCCATCCAGGTATAGCCTTGATCGCTAAAAGTTAATTGACCTTCGACCACCCAATCAGCACCCAGATATTGCACAATGTCGCCAATTTGCAGACTAAACACCGTGCGATGCAAGGGCGGAAGGGCTGGCTGCTTTGAAGTTCCTACTAGCGGCTTGCCTTGGCGTTGTCGCACAACTATAACCACTCCCACGATCGCGATCGCCCCAATTCCAATCCACAACCACATCAACATTTTTTCCTCCTTGCCATTTGCCACTCATCATTAGACATTCGTAACTCGCAATTCGTCACTCGTCATTCAACATTCGTCAGTCATAAGCTGCCCAGCGTGGGTCTGCCTGATACTTAAGAATGATCGGCTGCGATAACCGATTCACTTCCACATTGCCTAACTGAATATCTTTGGGCAGTTGAAATAAGTTTTGCATCGTTGGCTCATCCAAAAAGCGGGTGGCAATGGGCAATTCTAAGCTGTTGGGTTGAATGGTGTTGTAGGATGCCATAACGAAGCCCCATAGTCCAAAACTTGGCACATCTACCACATAGGGATACACGTTTAGCCCAACAGATTTTAGGGTTTCGGCAACACAGGCAAAGGCTTTGGGGGCAAAAAATGGGCTGGAAGCTTGGGTGACAAATACGCCGTCAGGAGCCAGCCGAGCCAGCAATCGCTGGTAGAATCCTTGGGCGTAGAGTTTGGCAATCACGGCGCGATCGGGGTCAGGAAAGTCGGCAATGATCACATCAAAGCGATCGCTGAGAGTGGGCGCAGTCACAAAAGCATCGGCTTGAATCACCTGCACTCGTGGATCGGCATAGGCGTGATCATTTGCCTCCACCAAAAACGGGTGATGTTTTGCTAAATTCACCACTGCCTTATCTAGATCGATCAGCACGACTTTTTGCACATCCTGCCATTTCAGCACTTCACGCAGGGCGAGTCCATCGCCTGCACCCAATAGAAGAATATGACGAGTTGCGAGTGGTGAACTTTGAGTTTTGAGTTCAGCATTCGACGTTGGAAGGTTGGGGTTCGAGGGTTGAGGTTCGGATTGCGCTCCATTAGTGCGAAGGGCGATGTTGGCACTAATGGCGGGGTGGACGAGGGCTTCGTGGTAGCGATATTCGTCGAGGGTGGAAAATTGCAGATCGCCATCTAGAAACAAGCGCAGGTCAACACCTTGACGAGTTAACACAACGCGCTGATAGGGCGATTGAATGCGGGTGATGACGGGAGCTTTGTATAAGTTGTTTTCTAGGCGATCGCCCAAGGGAATCGTCAACGGCGCAAGTATCAGCAGCGCCAATCCGATCAGCAATCCCCAGCGTTTCCACTGGCGCAGTCCAGGAAAGTTGTGGGCAAGCAAGACCACCATTCCCGCTGGAATTGCCCCAATCAACGCCGCCGAGGGGAAAATACCCAAGAGCGGCAGCAGCACAATCGGCAGCAGCAGCGCCCCAAACAGCGCCCCGGCATAATCTAATGCCAGCACTCCAGAGAGGGTGTCTTTCAGATTTTCATCTTGCTCTAACAGGCGGGTGATCAGGGGCAACTCCATGCCTGCCAGGCTTCCCAGCATGATGGTTCCCAAAAACAAGGCAATCCAAAAAGGACCATCGATCACGAATAGAGCAAACAGCGCTAAGGGAATAATGGCGCTGAGGGGAGCCATCATCAGTTCCACCCAAATAAAAGCAGTTTGCAGTTGGGTTTGTTGACTTGCGCGATCGCCCTTCACCGCCACAAATCGACTCAGATAAGCGCCCAGCCCCATCGCCGCCAAAAAACCGCCAACCGCTACGCCATAGGCTAAGGCTTGATTGCCGACCAAATAGCTGGCAAGGGTGCCCAACAGCAGTTCCACAGCCAGTCCACAGCCAGAGGAAACTGCCGCCGTCAGCAGCAATAGCCATCGCTGACGACGGCTTAGCGGGTGTTCCTTGATCCAGGCAATGTCACTCATTTTGATGATTGTCTTGATGCTTCATACTTCTATTTCCCGGCACCCGGACCACCCCCGCGAAAACCGCCGTAGGTTTGGCGCGTGGGCGAGGCGACCCAAATGCCGCCCCGATACGAGCCAGACGTTCGAGTATCGTGGCGAACCCAGTGATTATTTTGCTGCTCTTGTCGCAGCACTAATGCAGATTGTTGAGTAAAGCCATAAAAAATGGTGGTTCCGGCTAGGAGTATTGCTAGCAAGGCAAACAATTTGGTCATTGGATTGATTTTAAAGAGGTGACTGAAACGGGAAACAGCGTTTTGCAGTGTTCGCGGACGATGATCTCCGTGCGATCGACAGTGGCATCGGGCGTAACTTCGACATGAAAACCATAGGAGCCACGCGGTTCTAAAATAAAAAAGCTGCTTAATTTACCGTTGGCACCAGTGACTTTGCCGCCCTCTGATTTATTTAACGATAGATAAATCCGATGACTATCGGAATATAGTTGTTCACCATTGCCATCATTGATAACGACAAGCACATTAAGTACTGGCGGCGAGTGTTCATCAGATTTAATATTCACAGACACCCTCACCAGGTTGTTCGTTCCCCCCAAAATGCCGCGCCCACTAATATCACTGTCTCCAATAAACTTATCAATAATCACCTTGCCCGAAAAAGGCGTAACTAAAATTGCCAGAAATGCCAGAAATGCGGTGCCAATGATGCCTGTCCATAGATAGCGAGTATCCACGGCTCCATTCACAACGCTGATCTCAAAGGGCACAGGCTGATCAATCTCTTTTCCAGAGATGTCAGAATATTCCAATATGTTTAAGGTGATGGTCACGAGTTCTGCTTGAGTGGGTCGCACATCTAAGCCGCCCGTTAAATCATCTTCTGCCCAAGTGCCGCTTTCTCCCTCTTCTGCCCAAGTGCCCGACTCGTTCCAAGCTTGTTTGATGCCGCTGGCAATCACCTGACCCTGCTGGTCTTTTAGCTGAATTTCGTAGGTGACCCAGTGATTTTCTGGAATTGCAGCATTGACATCAATTCGCAGTGCGCCAATGGGTTCTTTTTTAAGCTGAATGGAAGGCAATTGCTCCGGCACATCGGGGTCTACCTGGATGGTTTTTGAAACCAGCGATCGCATAAAAATTGGGCTGACCAGCAAGCAAGCAAAAATTCCTGCGGTTGAGAGCAGTGTTAAGTAAGTGAAGGAGTCAAGAAATTTGGCTGTGCGTTGAGTCTTGGGAGAAGACATCGGTGAATCACAAAATAACAATGACCGCAATAAACTCTAATCAACCGTTGAGGCAACGATTATGCAGCCGTGTGAAATATCGTGAAACCGCATATTAGAACGATAGAACATGCCATCAGGGTTGGTCAGTAAATCGCTACAAATAGCTACAAATAGCTACAGTCTGTCTCTAATTCATTCCGGTTGGTTATTCTCTTCAGCGCCCAGTGGCATAATAGTTGCTCAGCCTAGGAGTTCAAATCGGGAATAATATTGGTAATTATTATGATGCCATTTCTACAAAAGCTGGGAGAAACGATCGCGTGGTCTGTGGTCAGCGTGTTGATCTTTTATGGATGTTTGCGCCTGTTTGATAAGATTGACCCAATTGACTATCGTGAAGAGATTCGCAACGGCAATATTGCGGCTGGATTGATTATGTCATCGATTGTTTTGGCGATCGCAGCGATCGTCATCTCAATTCTGCTCACGCCCTAATACTCATTCACAGCCGTTTTTACATGAATAAACCGCAGACTGAAAATAGCTGTAAGGAACTCGCTTGAAGACTTTCAAAAGTCAGAAGAAAGAGGGTGCCCGATCGCACATTGCGATGATGGATCGAACAGTTGCACATGGAAGAAAACCAGTATGAGCTATACAAGGATTCAGACCTTGAAATTCTCACAGGCTTAGTGATGCGACGACGCTATAGAGTGGTTTCTCCGAAATCGGCGATCGCGCCTTTGGTGTAGGCTGGCGAATGTCGATCGCCAATCGCTGGCAACCTGCTACAGGTCAAGCAACCGCGATCGCCTTCTTAGAATCAAGCCAGTCTAACCAATAATCAGGTGACCAAAATAATCTGCAAAGTAGCAATAGCTTTGCTGCGGAGACGTAAGCAATTTCCTCGAAGAACAGCTAGCCTTTAAAGCTCTGGTTTTTTGTTGGGCACTCGGGCTGTAATGCATAGATGCCAACCAAAGCTCTTTTCCAACCACCGAAACAGAGGTTGGGGCATCCAGCGGAAATACCATTCCTTCGTGTACTTATACTGTTTGTAGTCTGGAATGTAGTAAGGAAAAATATGATCAACCTGCATATCGACGATTTCAAAGCCTTCCAATAAATTCCTCGCTTCCTGTTTTGAGTAGATGTAGGTAACGGGACATCCTGCCTGCGCTTCTGAGTAGGCAGCCACCAGCTCGTTCATCCGCCAAAACTGCCCCTTGCCATAGGTCATGATAATCCACAGCACCTTCCAAGAATAGCGGTAGTAAACCATAATTTTGATGGTGCTACCCGGTTTGACGTAGCTCCGAATTTGGTCGATAACGTTCTCAGGATGGGGAGTGTGGTGAATCACCCCAAACGAGTACACCAAATCATAGGTTGCAGGGGGCAGCCATTGATTTAGCTCTTCAGCATTACCGTGATAGAAGGAAATGCGATCGCCCAAGTCATAAACCTCCGCTCGTTGCTTTGCCAGCTTTAGCGACTCATCGGATAAATCAACAGCGGTAACTTGCGCCCCCGATCGCGCAAAGTTAATCATGGCAGTGCCAAGACCGCAGCCAATTTCCAGCACCTTTTTGCCATTCCAGCGCTCAAATTCGGCAAAAGTAGGAATGTGCGGCTCGACAAAGTGTTTACGGGCTTCGACCTCATCAAAGTACTCGCGCGTCCCGACTGGCTTGGTGGAATGGCGAATATTGCAAGGACGACTGTTCCAGTAATCTTTGACTTGTTGAACCGGTGTTTCTTGAAAAAATTGGTTGATACCCATGGTCAGAGTTATTTCCTATTGGCGATCGGCTGCTCGTTGCATAATAGCAATGTGGATGACATTTATAGAGAGGCTTTTAATTTTGAGACTTCAATAATAGTAATTGTGAAAGCGATCGTATCTTGCTTGATCGGGTAAGTCGCTGTAGACTTCGCCGTGAAACCTGCTGTCTTCAACGAATTAATTGCCTGCTGCATTGCGTCCTTCTGCTGAGAGAAAATAGCAATCTTTGGCAACACTGTAAACCGAGTCTTTAACTCGCTGAGCTTTTGAGGAGACAGAGGTGTGCTATTGGAAATCCCATACCCTTGCAAGCTAGGAAACTCTTCGCTGATAAAACGATATCCCCACAGAGTTGCTGAGGCGATCGACCGATAAACTTCTAGCTCTTTCACCGAATACCAAAACAACAGGCTAACCGTTGGATCGATGTCTCTAAACAACTTTTGTACAGTACTAACTGTGAGTTGGCTTTCACTTGCAGCCTTTGAGGTCAAAACATTTGCTTGAAGTTGCTTCATACTCGCATTCCACCCTGGACTAAAAGAAATACTGGTACTAATAGTCAGCAGCACAATTGCTAGAACGCTACCGACTTTCTTTTGATTGAAACTACTGGCAATTGAGAATAAGATGGCTACCACAAATAGCAAACAAAAAATGATTACCTGATTATCAGATACAAAAATTAGCCGATCGTCAGGTAGGTAAGCGGCTATGAGCGGGAAGATGATCAGAATTAATGTAAAACCTGCAACAACAGCAAAGCGACCGTTTGAAAGTGTCACGAGTGATTTTAATGGCGCTCCAATTGCTAAAAACATTGAGGGGATTAGATAGGTCGCATAAAAAGTAAACTGTAAAACAGGTACGGCTTTTACTTCCAGAAAAATCATGCTTAGACAGCTTGCAATAAAAATTGCTTGAAGCGGAACGACATCGGACTGTTCAAAAGGCTTCTTCAACCTAGACAAAACCAGGGTTCCGGTACTACCCAATAAGACAACAAGCGGCAAGACTAACCAGGTTGCCCTGGGTAACCATTCATGCCAATCTATTCTCCAAGGATTGGGCTTACCTGCGTTACCCAAGACCATATTGACTGAAGGGATAAAAAAGAAAAACTTGCCCCCAATTGCATAGTTGATGCTGCCCAACACAAGGGTAATTGCCAAAACACCACCGACAAAAGCAGCAATTTTTATCAAGGTTTTTCGCCTTCGATGTGGACGATTAGTCAGCACATAATAGATGAGCAGGGAAGGAGCAAATAATAACCAAATAATGTTTGTATAAATCAAAGCTCCAAAGAAAACACCTGATAAAACCATCCATATTGTCCAGCTTTCCTTTCTCGCTGCCCAACTGAGCATCAGTACTGTGAGTAAGAAATAGGTAATTCCTGCCCCATCCACATAGTCCCAGCCAATTGCCAGCAGGAAGAAAGCGTAGCTACCCATAGATGCGCTGGTTAGGAAAGCGGCTCGTCTGCCAACGCTAGGTTTAAGAATGAAGTAAAGGGAGAGTATAGCAAGGTAATAAAAACCTAGATGCAAAACGTAATTTGCAACTAAGGGCGAGAAGAGAAAGTATGCTAAATATCCTGGCAGAATCCATGATAAACGAGAGCCATAGTAGGCATCTGGAAAAGCGATTAAGTATTGTTTTAACCGAATAAAATGACCAAAATAAACCCAAGGGTCGATGGTGCCATTTGGGTTGAATATCCAGATTTGATTGATTAGCAGTAACAGTAACGGCAGCAATAACAGCAATAAAATTTCCCAATTTTCTTTAACTTCTCGTTTAATTTCTCTCATTAGTTTAATAAAGGTATTGAGAAGACTGGAGCGAAATGAGTCCGAAATCTGGGTGACGCAGGTAAAATTTAACTATTGCGTACTTTAAAAGGTACATATCTTATAGAGGTAATAAAACTATTGCTTTCTAGTAGAGTAAAAACTTAGTTTTGCAATATTTATCACTAGCAAAAGCTTATAGTTTATTGGGATTTTGAATAATACACTACAGAACTTTCAATTCAGGCAAGAGTTAGAGAGTATCTGTTAGTTTTGAGACTTCGATCATAGTAATTGTGAAAGCAATTGTATCCTGCTTAATAGAGTAAGTCCCTGTAGACTTAGCCGTGAAACCTGCTGTTTTCAACGAATTAATTGCCTGTTGCAATACGTCTTTTTGCTGAGAGAAGATGGCAATCTTTGGCGATGCTGTAAACCGAGTCTTTAACTCGCTTAGCTTTTGAGGAGACAGAGGTGTGCTATTGGAAATCCCATACCCTTGCAAGCTAGGAAAATCTTCACCGATAAAACGATACCCCCACAGAGTTGCTGAGGCGATCGACCGATAGACTTCTAGCTCTTTTGCCGAATACCAAAAGAACACACTAACGGTTGGATCGATGTCTCTAAAAAGCTTTTGTACATTACTGACGGTGAGTTGGCTATCAAGTGCAGCCTTTGAAGTCAACGCATTTGCTTGAAGTTGCTTCACACTCTGAGTTACAGTCCATTCTTGATCAAAAGAAATACTGACACTGACCGTAAACAGCACAATTGCTAGAACGCTACCGATCTTCTTTTGATTAAAATTACTAGCAATTGAGAATAATATAGCTGCCACAAATAGCAAACACAAAATGATTGGCTGATCACTAGACACAAAAACAGCTATGAGCGGGAAGATGATCAGAATTAATGTAAAACCTGCAACAACAGCAAAGCGACCGTTTGAAAGTGTCACGAGTGATTTTAATGGCGCTCCAATTGCTAAAAACATTGAGGGGATTAGATAGGTCGCATAAAAAGTAAACTGTAAAACAGGTACGGCTTTTACTTCCAGAAAAATCATGCTTAGACAGCTTGCAATAAAAATTGCTTGAAGCGGAACGACATCGGACTGTTCAAAAGGCTTCTTCAACCTAGACAAAACCAGGGTTCCGGTACTACCCAATAAGACAACAAGCGGCAAGACTAACCAGGTTGCCCTGGGTAACCATTCATGCCAATCTATTCTCCAAGGATTGGGCTTACCTGCGTTACCCAAGACCATATTGACTGAAGGGATAAAAAAGAAAAACTTGCCCCCAATTGCATAGTTGATGCTGCCCAACACAAGGGTAATTGCCAAAACACCACCGACAAAAGCAGCAATTTTTATCAAGGTTTTTCGCCTTCGATGTGGACGATTAGTCAGCACATAATAGATGAGCAGGGAAGGAGCAAATAATAACCAAATAATGTTTGTATAAATCAAAGCTCCAAAGAAAACACCTGATAAAACCATCCATATTGTCCAGCTTTCCTTTCTCGCTGCCCAACTGAGCATCAGTACTGTGAGTAAGAAATAGGTAATTCCTGCCCCATCCACATAGTCCCAGCCAATTGCCAGCAGGAAGAAAGCGTAGCTACCCATAGATGCGCTGGTTAGGAAAGCGGCTCGTCTGCCAACGCTAGGTTTAAGAATGAAGTAAAGGGAGAGTATAGCAAGGTAATAAAAACCTAGATGCAAAACGTAATTTGCAACTAAGGGCGAGAAGAGAAAGTATGCTAAATATCCTGGCAGAATCCATGATAAACGAGAGCCATAGTAGGCATCTGGAAAAGCGATTAAGTATTGCTTTAGCCGGATAAAGTAACCTAAATAAAACCAAGGATCAAGGCTACCATTGGGATTAAATATCCAGATTTGATTGATTAGCAGTAACAGTAACGGCAGCAGGAGAAGGAGTAAAGTCTCCCAATTCGCCTTGATTCGTTGATTAAATACTCTCATTTAAGTACTCTCATTAGCTTGGCAGATGGATTGAATAGATAGGAAGCTAAATGAGTACTGAATTTGGGTAACGTAGGGCAGAGTTTCACCATTACAGATTAAGAGGTAAATAATTACTTCGTGCAAGTTAATATAATGTGTGTATATGGAATTCTGATCAAGTCGTGGCGAATGCTAGTAGTAATTTTAGAAAACACTTGAGAAGCTAATGCTAAGTAAGCTTCTTTAGTCCGAACATTTTGACCTCTATCTTTTGAAATGATCCACCGCGCTAAACGGGATTGACTGGATACATATATTTCATCAAAAGTAATTAGTTTTCCACCTGGTTTTAGACTATGAATCGCTGTATTAAAAAGCTGTAGCGACTCCAGATCACTGAGGTGGTGTAGTATTCCTAACGCCAAAACGATGTCAAAACAAGCGTCTCCCTTAATCTCGTTTGCATTTACCTCTTGACAAATGAACTTAGCTTGTTTGTTTAGTATTGAGTCTTTAATTTCTTTATAAAACTCTGCTTGGGCTGTCTTGATGTATTCCTGACTTGCATCAAATCCTATGTAGTTAACATTAGGCAAATACTGAACGATCTTACCAGTGCCACAGCCAATATCTAAAATGCGATCGTTTTCTTGTGGGCAAATGTACTGATCAACTAGAGCTTTCCGATAAGAAGTTTCTCCAATCAACTTAGTGAATAAATTGTAAACAGATGGAATTGATAAGAGTGAACGAATACCTTGATTGGTTTGAGGCACAGGTAACTCCTATAGTTTTTTGGCGACCAGTAACAGCGACCCACCGAATGGTAACGATAGACCAGATCGTATAATCATTCGCTCTAGATTGAGAACAATCTCAAAAATAGTATTTAACCAACCGCTGATTTTTAACTCTGCTATTGGATCGTATTCAGCTTTCGATTGTCGCTGATGTAGCCGAGAGAGGAACATGAGTGGCAGTAGTAGAGACATAAACGAGGTTATTCTAATAATCTGGAACCCAGCGTTCTCTACTTTCAGCCTTAGTTCCGTTGCTGTATAGCGACGCACATGATGAGCATAAATATCTGCTTGACTCCACAGCCAAGGGTGCTGCGGCACGGTTAAGATCAGCCCGCCGCCTTTAGTAATAGCTCGATGCATTTCAGAGAGAACCATTGTATCTTCTGGAATATGCTCTAAGACATCAAAGGCACCCACCACATCAAACTCATCCTCGTATGGAATGAAACGAGCATCCATCTGAAGCAGTTCAGTCTTAGGCAAGCGATGATTCGCAAAGTTTAGTCCTATGGTAAACAACTCACCTCCTATACAAGTGAGATGGGGTAGCGATCGCTCAACTTCTGAGAGAACAAACCCAGTACCGCAACCAACTTCTAAAAAACTTTGAGCGATCGGAAATGTACTCTTAAGAATCCATATCAACAGTTTGTTACGAGAAGAAAACCAAAAGTTTTTGGCTTCTAACTTAAACAGTTGAGCAAAGAAATCGGCTTCGTATGTATTACCATTCTCAGCCAAACTAGGAGCGAATGATAAATGATCACCTGTTATTGATGGCTGATACCCACATTGAGGACAACTCCATCTCAGACCGCCAAACTTAGTTTTACAGCGTAGGCATCTTTTCATAAAAACATGCGTTAAAAAATATAGCTACTTACAAAAAGTGATTGCTAGCCATAACTTTTATCTATCAAGTAATGTGCCAGCATCGCCTGTATCAAATTGTTGAAAACTCTACTACTGAATCATTAAGTGATAAAGGTCATAAGAATTTCTAAATCTAAATCCCAGAGAGATATAAAGATTTAATGCAGGAGTGTTTGAGAAAGAAATAGAGCTTACCAACTCACTATGACCTTGCTGAAATAGCTCTCGACAAGCTGCACTCCAAAAGTACTTAGCTAATCCTTTACCTCTATAATCGCTGCCAAGAGCATGTAAAACTATCTTATTTTCAGAATAACCCCAGAAGCCAGCCAGTGTTTGGTAGTACATTAGCCCAAAAATATTTTTAGTATCATGAAGGTCTTTTAGCCACAGCGTATATCTTAAGTCTGCTAGGCTTTTGTCAATATTAAAGTCACGATGAAAGCGCCCATTAAAAAAAGCATTAACTGAAATGGATATTAAATCCTCTACGGGAGTAGATTTTGAGAGATGAACGTTGTCATGCTGAAAATCAATAAAACTCTCTAAAGCACAGAATGGTTCGATCAGCGTATCACAATAGTAAAATCCACATTCATGCAACACTTTCTTTGAAGACAATGGATCAGCTCTGACCGTATAATGGCCAGGCGCAGCATTTTGGACAATGAGCCTTAATACCTCTTCTGAGTATGTTGAAATTTCAAAAGTATCAAGCCCTAAGGCTCTTGAATCCCAGGGTGTAGCTGTGATAAATTCACTAAAATGTTCTGGAAGCGTTTGAAGACTGACTTGCATATGTAAACGAGCTTACTGAACTAAACGTAGAGTTTCTAACAATATAAAGTGGTCTTTTTTTGGTTTCGTCGAAAGTTTTTCCTAAATAAATTCCAACGATACCAAGGTTGCAAATGATGATACCACCAATGAAATACAAAGAGACTATTAAGCTAGTCCAGCCTGCAACAGCGAAACCATAAATAAAAGAATGTAAAAATATAAAAGTACCGTATATGAAAGCTATCATTGACATCAAAAAACCAAGCCGAATAGATAACTTCAAAGGCTTATCTGAATAAGCAATGATCGTTTCTGAGGAGAGCTTCCATAGTTTTTTGAATGTGTAGGTACTTTTTCTAGAGGCAGAACTGTGTTTGACATCAATGCTTGCGGTTGGGAACCCCATCCAATCGATCAAAGCGCCAAAAAACCTTAGGCGCTCACGCATGGAGTAGAAGGTTCTAACAACTTTTCGAGAAATTATTCGGAAGTTTCCAACTTCAGGATCGCAGTTTAAATCAGCTAAATAATTAAGCACACTGTAAAATATCTGAGATGTTTGACGCTTCAAAAATGGATCTTTACGTTTCCCTCGTCGAGCAAGTACAACATCATAACCCTCTTGAGCTTTTAAATATAGACGAGGAATTTCTTCTGGGCGATCCTGCAAGTCACAGTCCATCACAACAACCCAGTCACCCTCACAATAGTCTAAGCCTGCAGTGATGCCATAGTGCTGACCAAAATTGCGGCTGAACTGTATTCCTTTTACTCTAGAGTCTTTGTCAGCAAGATCTACAATAATTTCCCAAGAGCGATCGTCTCCGCAGTCTTCAATCAAAAGAATCTCGAAGTTATTTGAGATTGTTTCTAATGAATTTCTCAAACGACGATAAAGTTCGTGTAGGCAGTTTTCGGCATTGTAAACAGGGATTACGACTGAAATGAGCGTCATTTGAAGAATGTAAGTTAATCGCAAACTGTAAGATGATAACCGAGGGACACCTTAGCACAAACAAGTGATTTAATCAAGCCGATTTAAACTCTAATAGGTATTGTATTCTCAAAGGGTATTATCGTTAGTACCTCAGTGACGTGCTACAGATTCCTTATACCCACATCATTCTATTTAATGCTTGATGCGTAAAGTAATTTCGTTTAACCGCCCCCCTTGCAGGCAATGAAATCTTGTTTATCTAGCAAGTGCTTGAGAGTGGGCACCTTTCCGGCAACGGGAAATTTACCAACGCGTCTAGCGTTAAATAAAGAGCAGTCAGGGCAAGCGTGATACCCATCGATTCAGTTCTAATAAAGCTACTGTGAGGCATAGGGAAAAAAGAACGCCAAAAACAAGGCAGCAATACAGCCGCCAATCGCGTTAGTTAAGCGCTTACCACAAATATATGTCAGCACGATCGAACTGGCATAAAAGATGAGCACCAGTAAGCGCATCAAGAAATATAGATCTTGAAGATGTTGAAACGTAAACAGCTTTATTCCAACAGCAGTATCAACCTGCCCAGCGATATGGAGCAATCCATACCAACCTCCCCACAAAATAGTCGTCAGGAACATAAATGGTGTCCCTGGAATATCAAAAAAGTTTTGATTAAAATTCAGATCTAAAAATTTGATGACTTCGGCTGCATAGACAACTTCGTCAGAATTATAGTACCAGGGTGTTACCAGACCCTTTGCCAGGAGACCAACCGCGTAAGCAATCAGCCCGGTAATAAACGCAATCTCAATAAAAAGAGATGCTTTTTTCCATAAAGCGTTGGGTTGCACAACGTTACTGTTGCCACGACCAACAAGGCTTTTAATTGAGCGAATTGCTATATTTTTCGGTGAGCGCGATATTAAGGCTTTGTCACTCATTTAAATTACCTGAATCAAATAAATTGCCTGAATCAAAGGCGCTAGATTTCATCAATACATCAGTTTTCAACTCCACTGCGCCTACCCTGTTTCCTTTTGCGTAGAAACGAAACACGTTGTTTGAAGCAAGTGCATAGGCGACAATCCTCGACTACTTTCAAGCGATGATCGACCAACGTCTCGCCTAATTAGCCTCACAGATACGAGCTTGCCTGTCGTGGATTATGATTCACGCCTAGTTCAACTTATTTGTGAGACACTTTTAGCAATTTGATTTTCGCGATCGCTTGTCGCAGTCGTTTCTGGTAGAGATGCGGCTACCATGCCCCAACTTTCATCATTAAAAATCAGCGGTTTGTTTAATTGGTGCATCAGTTGTACCACCGCATCAAGCTGTTCGCCGCTGAGTTGAGGAACCTTTAACGATGCCAAACGTTTGTTGAGAATTTGAGTCCGTTCGGTTTCTGGAGTCCAGCCGGAGCTATGTTCGATGTGATACATCCGCATGGGGTCATCAAGAATGATTTCTTTAATTCCAGCATAGTGTGCGATATAAAGCAGTACAGAATCGAGATGAAACGAGAATATTTCCCACTCTGGATAGCCGCGCACTGCAAACCAGTCGTCTCTAGACATCAGCGTAAAGTCACCACAAGCATTGGTGTGGAGTTGGGGATATTGCCACAACCTAGACAAATCTTGTTCTTGTTCTTGCTCCTGTAGCGGAGCATTTGCATCAGATTCTGGGAGGGGAGGCGATAGCTGAGCGGTCAGTAGATTTTGACTGATGAGCCAGTTGGTAACGTTCAGTGGCAACGTATTGAGGATTGCATCTCTAACCATTTTAGGAAAGAGAAGCTGATAACCTTTTCTCAGTGGAACGAGGACTGGCTTGGCGGATTCTAGCACCTGTTTATACCCGCTTAATTGAGGCATTACGGCTAGTTGCTTCTCTGGTTCAACGGATAGGTCTTCGGGTAGTTCCTCCCGCTGCATTTCGGCAAACCCATTTTTGTGGCAAATCCGAAGAATGTTTTGGGCGCAGTAGTCTAGCTGTTCACTCAGAGAGGCGTTGAGGGGAACGTCTGATGCTGCATCATGGCGATCGAGCCGATACACTGCCCCCGTTTTTAACTGATGGGCTGCAATAAAGCTAAATAGCTCATCGGAGAAGAGTAGATCAATATTCGTTGCTAAGACAAATTGCCCTTTGGCGCGACGAATGCCCACATTCTTGGCAATCATTTGGAACAGTGGCAGAGAGGCAGAATGATTAAGTTGATCATGCACCTCTGGCGGTACTTGAATAATTCTGACCACGCAAGGGCTGTCTTTGACCTGCCAAGAGAGTACATCTGCCAAAGGAGGATTGTCAGAGGGTGGGTTCCATTCAACGATGATTAGTTCTGCATCAAGTTGGTGACGACGGCATTGCTCCAACAAGCCATTGATGAAAATCTGCATCCGCCGCAGCATGTTGCCGCCATGGTTGTCGTTGCGGGCAGTTGCAACCACTGATAGATAAGGGGTAGTCATCATAGATTCTCACACCAATTTTCGTCAATAGCTTAGGGACAATTGTCAATATCAAGATTACAATCATAGGCTGAAGTGGGTATTGAGCGCTAGAGCGATCGCGTCTGTGAAGTTAGCTTTATCAACTGCGATCGCGAAATTATCAGCAACTCTTGATAATTGTGATAATAAGAAGGTTGATGACAATTCCGCATCGTCCTCTAATTTGCGTGGCACCTATGAACTTAAGGCGATCGTACGATCGATGCATCATTCCACTCGTGGGGCTTTTATTACTGAGTAGCTGCACAACACAAGCCGACAATCCCTCTCCCCAAGCTCAATATCCTGGATTTGAAGTCAAATTTTTGGTGGGTAGCGCCCTATCCGATGTGTGTCAGCAGACTGCCGAAAAATTCAACCAGCAGCGCCCCAAACTGGATGATGGCAAGGAGTTTTTCTTGTCTTGCAAGGCAGAAGGCAGCGGCGATGTTGTCGCTGATGTGCTTGCTAAGGCACAGCAATTTAAGTCAGGTACGCTTCCGGCAGATGCGCCAGAGTTTCCGACCTTAGTTTCAGTGGATGGCGAAATTTACCAAAGTCAGTTGATTTATCAAATGAATCAACTGTTTCCGGGGCAAAACTATATTCCCGACATTACCGATTCGCCGCTGATTGCCAATAGTCCCATGGTGCTGATGGCGCAAGCGGATATTGCCAAAGGGCTGCAAAAGGTAGATGACCCGTTTAAGGTGCTGGGAACTGCTAAAACTCACAAAGATATTGATCCTGCGAGTCCGGCGATCGCAATTCATTACGTTCAAACGGCTCCCACCCGCTCTAATTCTGGTT
>Ga0209181_10005476_pt1 | contig 18262 bp, 13 predicted proteins | sample MAT05_FD_187208 | JGI IMG/M metagenome (GOLD analysis project Ga0209181, IMG submission 187208) | Freshwater microbial communities from Lake Fryxell liftoff mats and glacier meltwater in Antarctica - MAT-05 (SPAdes) (version 2) | ecosystem: Environmental > Aquatic > Freshwater > Ice > Liftoff...
GGTCTCGCGCCACTGGGCGGGCAGCGCGCGTAGGGCAGCGCTCATGGTTTGCAAGGCGAGGTTGGGCGTAGCGCCTTTGGCCGTCAGCACCAAAAAGCGTCGGTTTTGCACGATCAATTTGAGCCGCTCCACCCGGTGATTGGCACTCCAGCCAATCCATCGGTCGCGATCCTTAATCGCGTAACACGCCTGGCCCCACACCAGCAGCGCGGCCGGTTGCCCTCGCAGATAAACAATCTGGCGCAAGTAATCGCCCACCGCACGGCCCGCGCACAAATAGTGGTGCTCGCACTAGTTGCGCCTCAAACCAATCAACCTATTCGGCGCTCACCAGCTGCACCGTCATCGTTCGTGTTTTGTCTTCCAGCGTTGGGGCTTTCGGGTTCATCCCAGCCAATACAGTTCAAATGAGCCCGTTTTGTTGAGTTTAAAGTGCCTGCCTTATCGCTCAATCTACTTACCTCTTTAGAAGAAATGACCATGGGGGGGCGAGCCTGCCTTGGGAGGTTGTCTTGAAGCGTACCGTTACCGGGCGATGAGTTTTAGGAACTCGTCGTTGGTTTTGGTTTTCGAGAGACGGGTGATCATCGTTTCGGTGGCTTCCTCGATTTTGGTCTGCACGAGGGCGCGGCGGAAGAAGTGGATGCCTTCGAGCTTTTTGGCGTCGATAAGCAGTTCCTCTTTGCGGGTGCCGGAGGAGGCGATGTTGACCGCGGGCCAGAGGCGCATCTCGGCGCATTTGCGGTCGAGGACGAGCTCCATGTTGCCGGTGCCTTTGAATTCTTGGAAGATCACGTCATCCATGCGGCTGCCGGTTTCGATGAGCACGGAGGCGACGATGGTGAGCGAGCCGGCTTCTTCGGTATTGCGGGCGGCGGCGAAGAGTTGACGCGGTTTTTCGAGGGCACGGACGTCGAGACCGCCAGAGCCGGTGCGACCGGAGTTGCGGGCGGTGTTGTGCGCGCGGGCAAGGCGGGTGATCGAATCGAGGAAAAGCACCACGTGTTTGCCAGCTTCGACGAGGCGCTTAGCGCGCTCGATGCAGAGATCGGCGATGCGGAGGTGGTTCTCGATCTGCTCGTCGTTGGACGATGCCCAGATTTCAGCGGGTACGCTGCGTTTGAAATCGGTGACTTCCTCGGGGCGTTCGTCGACGAGGAGAATGATGACGACGCACTCGGGGTTGTTTTCAAGCACGCCGAGCGCCATGTCGCGCAGGAGTGTGGTTTTGCCGGTACGGGGTGGCGCGACGATGAGGCCGCGGGTGCCCTTGCCGATCGGACAGAAGAGGTCGACGGCGCGGGTGGTGAGGCGCCCGTCTTTGAGCTCCATTTTTAGGTGCTTGTCGGGCGAGACGGTGGTGAGGGCGTTGAATTCGAACTTCTGACGGCGTTCGTCGACGTCGATGCCATCGACCTTTTCGATGAATTTCATCTTGGGGTTTGGAAAGCGGCCTTCGGCGGGATAGGCGCTGCCCGAGATCATGCTGCCGGTGCGCAGCTTGAAGCGGCGGATCAATTCCTTTGGGACAAAAGTGTCGCTGGGACGGCGTTTGCCGGAGCGCGTGGGGTCGAGTAGCTGGCCGTTGCCGCCCTTCTGTATGTCGATGTCGAGAATGCCTTCAACGTGGATGACATTTTCTGTTACGACCGGAGCGGGCGCAGCGGCGGCGGCGGGGGTAGGGGCGGGAGTGGCTGCGGTCTGAGTAGACGTGAGGGACTCCGGCGTAGGAGTAGGATTAGTTTCCATGATAACAGGCAATAGATAGGCTTTTCCAGGTGCCCGATGCGTGAAACTCGTGAAGGGATAAGGTCCTCCAATCAAACTAAGAAGCTGTTCTTAACCTTTTAAAAAATGCCCCTAAACGTGACTGATTAAACCATCATCTCAGTTTCCCGAGAGAGTCGTGTCTTCAGGCCATCGGCCGAGTTTCAACGCCAAGCAAACCTTGGGAGTTATGCGATTTATAAGACGATGTATGCGGAGTCTGTCAATAGTCTAGAAGTTTTCTGTGAGCGAGCGGCGGAAGAATAGCGGGCGTCGCGCAAGCTGTTTAAGTCGGTTTTTAAGTGAGCGGGGGCTCATGCCAAGTGGTTCGTTGGCGCGAATTTAAATGTGTCGGTAAACGGTCTCGACCGTCTCATCGACCCGGCGCGAGAAAGCAAGGGCACAAATTTTTTTTGAAGGTGAGCGCGGCGACGTGCGCACGATCACCTCCACGCAGCTAAGTTTTCATGGGTGCCGGTTGGCACATCGTTGAACGCGGCGGGTAAACTATCAATGGCCGCAGCCGCCTGATCACCATAGACAGCCAAGGCCAAATCTGGCCAACACGGGGGAAAACGGGCTACGCATTGGCCGATGACGTGAGGCCGCGATGGCCCAGCGTGAGAGCATGGAATGCCGACGGCGGCCTATCGCAGAAGTTTTGTCGAGCACCTCAGCACTCGCTGGCAGGCTCCGGTGCATAACAGTCCGTGCATCGTCGATGGGGATGCCCTCTACGCTGGGTCGTCGAACGCATGCTCACTTGTTTCAAGGGCCAACGCCGCCTGAGCAAAGACTATGGAAAGACCGTCGCCAGTTTCTTGGCTATGATTCTCATCGCTGCGCGCGCCTGAAATCTACGCTCCTTCCATTTTAGCTAAACAGGATCTGGGGGTGAATGCCTTCCGTAAAGGTCTAATCTTCAGTCTTGATATCGCACCTGATCTTTCACACTTATGCCGTTTCATTGGCATTGCTTCGCCTAGTGGAAATTGTCGGTCGAAACCGACATTCTATAATGTAAAACGTTTACGTAGGCGACAATTCCTCTCTTACCTGAATCTATGAATAATCCCTACGGACGTTTTGACGACGCCAAGCGCGAGTACGTGATCACTCGCCCAGACACGCCGCTTCCATGGCTGAACTACTTGGGCCAAGATGAATTCTTCGGCCTGTGCACCAACACCGCAGGCGGTTACACGTTCTGGAAAGACGCGAAGCTGCGTCGCCTCACGCGCTATCGTTATAACAACCAGCCCTACGATCTGGGCGGTCGTTATCTTTACATCAACGACGGCGGGTCGGTTTGGAATCCGGGTTGGAAGCCCGTCAAGGCCAAGCTCGATTCCTACGAATGCCGCCACGGTTTAGGCTACTCCACCATCGCTTCCGAGAAAGAGGGTCTGGCCGTCAGCCAGACGATGTTCATTCCGCCGAAGGAAAACCTCGAGCTCTGGAAGGTCACCGTCAAAAATAACAGCAAGCAGGACAAGAACGTTAAGGTCTATTCGTTCCAAGAATTCTGTTTCTTCGAAGCGCTGAACGACATGACGAACTACCAGCGCACCTATTCAATTGGTGAAGCTGAGGTGGAAGGTAACGTCATCTATCACAAGACCGAGTACCGCGAGCGCCGTAATCATTACACGCTCTTCGCCTCGACGCACGATATCTCCGGTTTCGACACCAGCCGCGATGCGTTCGTCGGCATCCACGAGGGTTTCCACGAGGCCAAGGTTCCGTTCGCTGGCAAGGCTTCGAACTCGAAGGCCTTCGGATGGAACCCCATTGGCTCGCACGAGATCACGCTCGCGCTGAAGCCTGGGCAGGAAGTCACCTACGCCTACATCCTCGCTTATATCGATCACGACCTGCTCGGCTTTACAGGCGAGAAATTCGACGCACCGTTCGTGATCAATAAATCCGAAGGCAAAAAGATCGTCGCGAAATACTCCACGATCGCGGCGGTGGATAAAGCCTTCGCGGATCTGAAGGCATACTGGGATAATAATCTGAGCAATTTCCAAGTTGCCAGCCCCGATGCGCATGCCAACCGCATGGCCAACACGTGGAATCAGTATCAATGCATGGCTACGTTCAATATGAGCCGTTCGGCTTCATTGTACGAAACCGGCATCGGTCGCGGCATGGGCTTCCGCGATTCCAATCAGGATCTCCTCGGCTTCGTCCACATGATCCACGGGCGCGCTCGTGAGCGCCTTCTCGACATTGCGGCAACCCAACTTTCCGATGGCACTTGCTATCACCAATACCAGCCGTTGACGAAGAAGGGCAACGCGGCGATGGGCGGCGATTTCTACGACGACCACCTCTGGCTCATCCTCTCGACGTGTTCCTATATCAAGGAAAGCGGCGACATCTCGATCTTGAATGCGCCGTGTGGCTACGCCGACAAGACCTACGGTTCCGATGCGGAGAAAGAAACACTCCTTCACCACTTGGAAACCTCCGTTGCCATGACCATGCGCAAGCGCGGCCCCAACGGCCTGCCGCTGATTGGTCATGCTGATTGGAATGACTGTCTGAACCTGAACTGTTTCTCCACCGAACCCAACGAAAGCTTCCAAACGCTGGGCGATGTGAAGGGCAGTATCGCGGAATCCGTCATGATCGCCGGCTTGTTCCTCTATGCGACGCGCGAACTGAGCGAACTGTACACGTATATCAAACGTCCTGCAGACTCGATCCGTATCTCCGGACTGCGTACGACAATGTTGGATACCGTGGAGAAAGTTGCTTGGGATGGCGAATGGTACACCCGCGCTTACGACGCCGAAGGCAAAGTCATCGGCTCAAAGACGAATGATGAAGGTAAAATCTTCATCGAGAGCCAAGGGTGGTGTATCATTGGTGGCGCTGGTGCCGACAATGGCCGGGCCCGTCAGGCGCTCGAAAGCGTGCACAAGCACCTCTACACTAAGAACGGCATCGTTCTTCAGCAGCCTGCTTATACTAAATACAACGTCGCCTACGGCGAAGTGACTTCATACCCACCGGGCGTTAAGGAGAACGCGGGTATCTTCTCGCATAACAATACCTGGATCCATCTCGGCTGGTGTTTGCTGGGCGAAGGCGACCGCGCCTTGGAGTATTATCATTCGATCTGTCCTTCGACCAAGGAAACCCAGATCGATACTTATCGCTCCGAGCCTTACGTCTACGCACAGATGACCGCAGGCAAGGATGCTCCTTGCTTCGGTGAAGCCAAGAATTCGTGGCTTACTGGCACGGCCTCGTGGACCTTCATTGTAGTGAGCCAGGGCATCTTTGGCATCAAGCCCGACTTCAACGGCTTGAAGGTCGATCCCTGCATTCCGAAGAGCTGGCCGGGCTTTACCGCGACGCGTAAGTTCCGCGGCGACACCTACGATATTGAGGTGAAGAACCCATCGAACGTCAGCAAGGGCGTCAGCAGCCTCACGATCGACGGCAAGAAGGTCGAAGGTAACGTCATCCCGGTCATTGGGGATGGTAAGACGCACAAGGTTGAAGTCGTATTGGGCTAAATTGTAGCCTGTATTCAGGGGTGACAGCGCCCCTGAATATGAAACGACGCCGCGTAGGTTCACGACTGAACCTTGCGGCGTTTTTTTTTTTGAGATTACGCAAAAAATGCGGCGCGGTCCGAGAACCGCACCGCATTTTGATTTTGCGAAGTTGGATTTTGCTCAGCCGGTGAGGATCTGCTCGATGTTGCCGAGTTCGGCGTCCGTGAGCGCAGGTTGGGCGAGGCCCGCATGGATGTCGTCGATCTGGGCGACTTTGCTTGCGCCGATCAGCACGGTGGTGATTTCCGGGCGTCGGAAAAGCCAGAGGACGGCGAGCTGGGCGAGGGTGCAGTCACGTGCGCGTGCGAGGGGCTGGAGCGCCCGGACTTTCGCGATCGTTTCTGCAGTGACGCCGGATTTGAGGAACCAGTCATGCTTGGCAGCGCGGGAATCTGCGGGGATGCCATTGAGGTAGCGGTCGGTGAGCATGCCTCCGGCAAGTGGAGAGAACGGTATACAGCCGACGCCGAGCTCAGCCAGGGCGGGCAGGAGCGCGGGCTCCACCCATCGATCAAACATATTATATTTTGGCTGGTGAATGAGCAGGGGAACTCCGTCTGCTTTGAGCAAGGCGGCTATCTTGCGTGTTTGTTCGGCGTCATAGCTGGAGATGCCGATATAGAGGGCTTTGCCGCTTTTTACGATAGAGGCGAGTGCGCCGGCGGTCTCTTCGAGTGGCGTTTCCGCATGATAACGGTGTGAGTAAAAAATATCTACGTAGTCGAGGTCCATGCGCTTGAGGCTCTGGTCAAGGGATGAAATCAAATATTTGCGGGAGCTGCCGTCACCATAAGGGCCGGGCCACATGGGCCAACCGGCTTTGGTGGAAATAATCAGTTCGTCACGGAGGCCGGCGAAATCTTCGCGCAGGAGTTTGGCAAAGTTTTCCTCGGCGGAACCCGGGGGCGGGCCGTAGTTATTAGCGAGGTCGAAATGGTTGATGCCAAGATCGAAGGCGCGGCGGAGCATGGCGCGCTGGTTTTCCAGTGTATCAACTCCTCCAAAATTATGCCAAAGGCCGAGGGCGAGCCGGGGCAGTTTCAGACCGGAGCATCCACAGCGCACATAGGGCGTTTTCGAGTAGCGGTCGGGATCGGGTTGATAAGTCATATGATAATAGGGATAAGGGATAGGAATGGTAAGTGGTTATAGTAGGGTGTTGGTGGCCATGACTTGGGCGTACCAGAGAGCGCTGGCCTTGGGGGTGCGTTTCTGGGTTTTGAAATCGCAATAGACGACGCCGAAGCGCATTTGGTAACCGTCATTCCACTCAAAGTTGTCCATAAAGGACCAGAGGAAGTAACCTTTAGTTGGCACGCCATCGCTGATGCCGCGGTGCAGTTCATGCAGATAGTTGCGAATATAATCGCGGCGGTGGAGGTCGAGGACTTCGCCCTTGATGGGCGGCCGGTCGTTGTAGCCGCAACCGTTTTCGGAAATGTAGATGGCTTTTGCACCGTAGATTTCAGCCGCGAAACGTGGGGTCCAGTAAGTGGCTTGGGGGGTGTGATGGAGCCAGCGGGCTGAGGCGGTCGGGAAGGAGGGAGGGAAGGGCAGGATCTCGGGGTTGCCATTTTTGTCGGCGCGGGCGAACCGGGCAAAGTAGACGTTCAAGGCGAGGAAATCGGTGGGCAGACTGATGATGGCCATGTCGCCTGGTTCGACCTTCGGGGCGTCGGCACCGGCGGCGTGCAAGTAATCGGGGTGGTAACGGCCATTATAGATCGGGTCGAGGACGTGCCGATTTTCAGTGGTGAAGAGTTTGCGGGCGGCTTCGATGTCGGCGGGCGTTTCGGTGAGCGGGATGAAGCCGAAGGGCACTTCGGCGACGCCCACGCTGGCGCCTTTGCCGCCGTGCTCGCGGACGGCGCGGACACCGTGGCCGTGCGCGAGGATGGCGTGGTGGTAGGTTTGGTTGGAAATCTGTTTGGAGAGGCGCAGTCCGGGAGCTTTTTTCGCGATACCATAGCCTTGGTGGGTGAAGCAGATGATTTCATTCATCGTCATCCAGTTTTTCACGCGATCACCGTAGGCTTTGACGATGGTGTCGGCATAGGTGGCAAACGCGTCGACAATGCGGCGATCCCGCCAGCCACCGAACTGCTCTTCGAGGGCTTGAGGCATGTCCCAATGAAACATGGTGACCCAGGGCGTGATGCCGTTTTCGAGCATTGAATCGATGAGGCGGTGATAGAAATCGACGCCTTTGCGGTTCACCGCACCTGTGCCTTGAGGGAAAATGCGTGGCCAAGCTAAGGAGAGGCGGTAATTTTTTGCGCCAAGTTTGGCCATGAGCGCAAAATCATTTTTGAAGAGATGATAATGGTCGCAGGCAACGTCGAGGTTGTCGCCGTTTTTGATTTTGCCGGGCTGCCGCGCGAAGTGATCCCATACGGACGGGCCTTTGCCATCGGTGGAGCTTGCTCCTTCGATTTGAGGGGCGGCAGCGGCAAAGCCCCAGACAAAGTTTTTAGGGAAGGTGAGTGGTTTTGGGCGAATGGGCATATTTGGCGGCAATGATGTAGAATGCTAGGGTGGCATCGATTGCTGTCAAAGCGCGGTTGCCCAAAAACAAGCAGGCGTTGAGCCCGGTGGAGGACTCAACGCCTGGAGGTTGCGGAGGCGGTGTGTGGATTATTTTTTAGCTGCTTTTTTGAGGAAGCGGCTGATTTCGTCGCGATCAGGGATGGAGGGCTGGGCACCCAGGCGGGTGACGGAGATGGCGGCGGAAGCGTGAGCGAATCGTACGGCTTCGCGCAGCGGTGCGCCTTCCGAGAGGCGCACCGCGAGGGCACCGTTAAAGGTGTCGCCGGCGGCGGTGCTATCGACGGCTTTTACCTCGAAGCCGCTGACGTGCTCCGCGCCTTCGGGTGAGGCAACCCAGGCGCCTTTTGCTCCGAGGGTAATGATTACGGTGGGAACGCCTCGGGCGCGCAGGGCCTCGGCGGCGCGGGCGGCGCTGGCGGTATTAGTTACTTCGATACCGGTGAGGGCGGCGGCTTCGGTTTCATTTGGGGTGAGAATCGAAACATTCGCCAGCAGTTCGTCGGGGAGGGCTTGTGCCGGAGCGGGGTTGAGGAGGACGGGCACGCCGGCTTTTTTGGCTAGTTTTGCCGCAGCGATGACGGTCGGGATGGGCGTCTCCAGCTGAAGCAGCACCATGTCCGCATCTTTGATGGCGGGGGCTGCGGCGCGGATGTCGGCGGGCGACAATCGTGTGTTGGCACCACCGGCGACGCCGATGCTGTTTTCACCTTGTTCGGAGACGAAGATGAGCGCGACGCCGGAGGGTGCTTTCGGGTCGCGGACGAGGTACTTCAGGTTGATTTTTTCCTTTTTGAAACCGGCGGCGGCTTGATCGCCAAAGACGTCGGAGCCAAGGCGGGCGACGAAGGTGACGCGGCCTCCGGCGCGGGCGGCGCTGACGGCTTGGTTGGCGCCTTTGCCACCGGCTGCGGTGGAAAAGGTGCCGCCAAGGAGCGTCTCACCGGGCCGCGGGATTTGAGGCACGCGGATGATCATGTCGGTGTTAGAACTTCCTATGACAAGGAGGGATGCGGACATACAAAAGAAAAGGGGGAGTGTTTTAAGACAGGGGTGCCGGATAGGTTTTTTGCCGGTGTTAAGCGGTTTGAGCGAACTGTGGCACCTCAGTTATGGAGTGATTTTATAAGGACGGGCGCGCCTCGGTTAGAATCGCGAGGCGATGAGGATCGCCAGGCCGAGGATGTAAAAGACGAACATGGCGTTGAGCAGGCGGTTGGTTCCGGCGGGAGCGCCTTTGAATTCCTTCCAAATGTAAACGCCCCAGAAGGCACCGACCATGGTGGCTCCTTGGCCGAGTCCATAGGAGAGTGCTGCGCCCGCTTTGGTGCTGGCGATGATGCTCAGGGCCATGCCGGTGTTCCAGATCATACCACCAAGAATACCGACGAGGTGGAGTCCCAGACTGCCCTTGGTGAAGTAGTCGCTAAAGGGGACCGGTGCGCCGGTAAAAGGCTTGATCATGATGATGCTGTTCCAAAGGAAATTGGAAACCAGCAGGCCGGCGCTAAAGAGCACGATGGCGGTGTAGGGGCTGAGTTTGCCCGCTTCCAGCGTGGAGCTGACCGGATCGATGGAGCCCATCGCTTGGGCAACGTATTTGTAGAAAAAGCCCATCAATACGCCAGCAGCCACGGAGAGGACGATGCCCTTGTTTGGGGTTTTGGCGCTTCCGGACGAGAGGCGTTTGTAAGCGAGGGCGTCGAGGATGATGGCGACCATAATGGCCGCCACACCGGCGGCGATCATGGGCACATTGCCTGAGGGCGCGGAGAGGTAGGTCGTGATCACGCCTAGTACCAAGGCCAAACCAACACCCACCGGGAAGGCGACGGCAAGACCGGCGATGTCAATGGCAGCCACCAGCAGGATGTTGGAGAGGTTGAAGATCACGCCGCCAATGAAGGCGGACCGAAGCCAGCCGGTGTCGGCTTGGTGAAGATCTTCAATAAATCCGCGGCCGCCAGTGCCGTGACTGCCCAAGGTGAAGGCGAGGATTAATGAGAGCAGGAGCACGCCGATAGCGTAGTCCCAGTAAAAGAGCTGAAACGGCCAGGATTTGCCGGCGAGTTTTTGGGTGTTGGCCCAAGAACCCCAGCAGAGCATGGTCACGACGCAGAGTAAGACGGCGAGGGGATAGGATTGTACGATAAACATGGCAGATGATGTTGTGGGTGGGGACTAGTTTGTGTGTGGTTTACTGGTTGTATGCCTGAAGTTCGGCACAAGAACTATAAGCTTGCTTGGGGTCGTTGCCCGAAGCGGGTTTGCCGATCACGCGGACGGCGAGGAATTCCACGGGTGCGTCGAGCGCGAGCAGAAAAGGTTTCCGGGCGCGAAGGTTCCAGTTGTTGGCTTCATTGCCATCAGCTTTGACCCAAGGGTATGCCTTCAATTCACCAAGGGTCTCCCATGCCGCGCCTGCGCTGCGTTGGATTTGGATCTTGGGTTTGGATAGACTGGAGTCGAACCAGCCGCCTTTGGCCGTGCATTTGCCGTGGACGAAGGAGAATATATTGGCCTTTTGAGGTGCGGGGAGCGTGACGGCGTACCAGTCTTCATCGGCAAGCATGCCGTCATCTGTTGTGACGATATCCTCGGTGGAATCGTTATTGATCGAGCCTTTGCCGCTACCTTGGCGCGAACGACTTTCCACGCCTTTGGTCAGAATGGATTCGTCAGCCGAGGATTTTTGTCCAGGCGCATACAGCCAGATGCGGAAGGTGCTCTTATCGGCACCGACGTCGGCGAAGGGCAGGAATTTGGCGGTGTACTCCTTGTTTTCTTTGTCAGTCACGCGGGATGTGAAGACGAGCGATTTGCCGGGTTGGATTGCGCAGGTGGATTGATCGTCTGCAAAGCCGAGACCATTGGCCTTGGGGAGTTTGGAATTTAGTTTTTCGTCAAAGGCCAAAATGTACGGGCCCCAGGCTAGGGCGGCTTTGCCTTTGTTTCCGTATTCGCCGAGAATGAGGTGGGCACCGAGATTAAAGCTTAGGGATACTTTGTCGCCATTGTTCCAGGTCCGTGCAGGGATGTTGGCCCAGCCTGCGGCGGTGATTTCCTGACCATCGATTTTGGCGGGCAGGGCCCAGGTGGGAATACGGACTTTAATCCCAAAACTCGCGGGCTTCGTCAGAGAGACCGTAAGGGTCGACTGACCTGTCCGCGGAAATTCGCTGCTTTGTTTGATCGTGACGGCTTCGCCGCCGAGCTTCATTTCCGCGGACGAGTCTTCGAGGGTGTTGACCAAGAGGGTGTCTAGGCCGGCTTCTTGTCCGTGGAGGTAGGCCATTTGGGGTGCCAGCGCGAGGGCGCGGGGGCCGCTCGAATGGCAGCAGCTGATGCCGCTGTCGTAACGTTTTGAGCCTTCCAATGAGGTGTAGTAGCACCAGTCCGAGCCTTCGAGGTCTTGGGCGGCGGTCAGGTGATTGTAGTAGGAGCGTTCCAGTTCGTCGCCGTATTTCGCTTCACCGGTGAGCTGGAGGAGGGAGAGATTGAACTGTATCCAAGTCGTGGTGACGCAGGTTTCACCGATCGAATACGCGTTGCCGTTGAAGAGCACATGGTCGTTTTGAAAGTGCTCCCATAGGCTGGTGCTGCCGGTGATATAGAGGCGATTGGCGGAGATGTCGTTCCATGCGTTGAGCGAGGCGTCGATGTAGGAGCGGTCTCCGGTGACGCGGGCGAGGTCGCACAGGCCGACCAGATTGGAAAGCATTTCGTAGGATTTTGCATTGGCCGTCTTGTCGACGCGTTTTGAGGTGAGCAGCGATTTAAGGATGGCCGGGCCTTTGGGTTCATCCCACGAGGAGACGATGTAGCGTGCAAAGTCGAGGTATCGGGTGTCGCCGGTCAGTCGATACAGCAGCACGATTGGTTCCAAGATGCTGGTTGAGGCCATGCCCACATGGGTGCCCGCAGCCAGAATACTCCTTTTCCCAGGGAAGGTTTGCAGGATCAGATCGGCGGCGCGACGGGAGGCCGCGAGGGCGTTTTCCTGGCCGGTGTATTGATAATAGGTCAGTAGCCCGATGAGGCAGTATTTATGAGACCAGACATCCCAGTCGGCGTCTTTGACCTTAACGAACCGTTTTTCAGGGACATAGGTGCCAAGATAGCCGTCGGGCTCTTGAGCGGAGATAAGCGCGGAGGCCACGCGGTCGATCTTGGCGCGCAGGGCGGTGTTGCCCGTGTTGGCCCAAGCGAGTGTTGCGGCGTGCAGCCATTTGCCCACATGTTCACCGATCCAAGGGTGGTTGCCCGGTTTTTTCTGAAACCCCTCCAGCATGGGTTCGATCTCGATGGTGAGGAGTCGGTTTTTCTCGTTGATGTCCATCCGGTGACCCAGCCAGCCGTTGATATGGAGGGCAGATGGAGTCGTGGTTTGAGCCACGTCTGAAATTCGATTCTCTACTTTTGAAGCGAGCGGAGTGACCTTGATCGGCTCCACCGCATGCAGGCTGTTGATCATGCCGAGGGCGGCAATCATCACACTGGAGAGGAGTCGTTTGGCCGCGATGGGCGGGAATAGTTGATTAATGGTTTTCATGGGTGACCGTAGTTTGGTTTAAGGTTTAAGTGTTATTTGTAAGGGCTTAATGAGATGCGTGCTTAGGTGATTATAGTTACGGCGATGGCTGCGGCTTGGCGCCGCACGAGGCGCGGATCACGAGTTGCGTGCGGAGCATGATGCTTTGTGTCGGTCGTGACGGCATTGCGATGCGTTCGAGCAGGAGTGTGGCCGCGGCTTGACCTAGTTCGATAGCAGGCTGGGCGATGGCGGTGAGCGCGGGGTTGAGTGACGGTGCCCAAGGCATATCATCGAATCCGATCACGGCTATATCGTCGGGAATACGCAGTTTTTTTTCATGGATCGCGGCCAGCGCGCCCAAGGTCATGAGGTTGTTGGCAACCAGAACAGCGCGTGGAGGCTTGGGCAGAGCCAAGAGTTGGAGCATTGCTTCGTAACCGCTCGCTTGGCGGAAGTTGCCGGTTTGTTGCCAGGGCTTGAACGCCTTGACGCCTGCATGGGCGAGAGCCTTCAAGTAACCTTTGCGACGCTGGACCGAAACATCGAAGGATTCAGGGCCATTGATCAAAGCGATGGCTTTATGCCCCAATTTGAGCAAGTGGTTTACTGCTTCGTGAGCGCCGGCACAATTGTCGGTATGCACGAGGTCGATCGACAATCCGCGAGGTGCCCGATCCACCGCCACGAGGGGCAGCTTCCACTGGGCGAGCATTGCGTAATTTGCCGTGGGGGCGTTGCTTGGAATGAGGATAAGGCCATCCGCAGCTTCGCCTCGTAACACGCCTAAATGACGCTCTTCGCGATCCGCTCGGTCGTCGGAGTGCCCGAGTAATAGTGTGTAGCCCGCTTCGCAAAGTACATTTTCGACGCCGTGCACCACGCCTGTGAAAAAGGGGTTTTGCAGATCGGGGATGACGACGGCGACGACCTTACGGTGTTGTACGCGTAAACTGCGGGCGAGCCGGTTGGGTTGATAATCGAGTTTGCGTACTGCATTGAAGACGCGTTCGCGGACTTCAGCCCCAGCAGCGCCATCGACTCCGGCCAGCACACGCGAAATGGTGGCAGTCGAGACGCCTGCATGCGCAGCGACTTCGTGAATCGTGACGATGTTTTTTTTCTGAGGGGAAATGCGGCGGCGCAGCGGGGACATAGCGCGGTGGAAGCTGAGCTACGTAAACGTTTACGTACCGAGGGCGTCAAGTTTGTTTTTTATAGCGGAGGCTAGTATACTGCATCTCCGTATTTTTCGGATTAGTCACAGAGCCAAGCCGGAGCCCAGACACAGAGTCCACAGCGGAAAAGCAAAACGGATTTCATGCCTCGGTGTTCTCTGTGACGGAGCTCTGTGTTCTCTGTGACGAAAAAATCATCGAGGGGACTGCTAAGGCGTCCCGAAGCTTCTCGTGTTACGGCATACTAGTGATTACCCTAGCTTGAGTCGGCTCAGAGCGTGCGATCGTATTGCGACAAGACGACTCCTGGTGAATGAGCACGACGAGGATCTTCCGCGCCTGTCTTTCTTTGCCTGTGCTGTGCAGTAAAAGGAGCGACCTATATCTCTATTCCACGCACACCGTACGGGCTTCATGACGGTGTGCGTTTGGCGAGCGGAAAGGGTGCACGGTGGCGGGCACGCCTTGCTTTGAAACTGGCGGCTTGTTTCAGCGAGCTTTGGCTGCTTTGCCGCTGGTCAGGGTTTTGATGTAGGCGATGAGCGAGGGAATGGCTTCGACCATCTCGTCGCGGCAGGCTTCGTAGTTTTTCAGCGAGCCGCCGTAAGGGTCGCCGATTTCGTGCTCGGCGGGCAGTGGCATGAATTCGCGGAAGAGGTGCACGTTTTCCGGTGGCGGATCAAATGCTAGCTGGATCATCGAACGGTGCGACTCGGTCATGCAAAAGATGGCGAGCGCGTCGTAGACGAGTTTGTCGGAGAGCGGTTGCGCGGCGTGGCCGGAGAGGTTGAGGCCGACTTTGCGGAGTGCTTGTACGGAGTTTTCCGATACGCGGTCACCAGCGTGGGCGGCGACGCCAGCCGAGAGAACCTTGATGGATTTTAATGGTTCGGTCTGTGCGCGCAGGGCGTGTTGCAGGAGAACCTCAGCCATCGGGCTGCGGCAGATGTTGGCGGTGCAGACAGTGAGAATGTGACCCGGTTGAGCCATGCGAAAGACGTGTGTAGCGCCAATGGAAACAGTTTTGCCTGAAAGGCAAAACCGGAGTGCGGCGGCGCGTATTAGGGTGGTGGGGCGGTTATAGTTTCTTGATGGCCAGCAGCGAGCGGTGGAGCTGCACGGCGCGCTCTAGTACGAGATCCACGAGAGGAGAAAGTTCGTTTTTCTTTTCGGGCGCGACGGATTTTTTTTCATCCTTGGCGGGTGAGGGCGTGACGGAGTCGTCTTCGGCGTCGGCGGGCAGCGCGGTGGTATCGGGTGTGATGCCGTTGCTATGATCCTGCACGAGTTTGGCCTCGTCGTAGCGGCGTTTGTCGAGGGAGCTGTTGATGAGTTTTTCGAGCGGTGTACCGGTGGTCAACGCGTCATAGGCGGCGCGGTCCTTCTCCTCGGTCGTGGCGATGGCAATGTCGGGCGTGAGCGCGGGCGTGCGGGGGCCGATCGTGACGACGTGGGGCAGGTCATCGGTGAGGACAGCGATCAAGGCGGGAGCGGTCGTGGCGTTGATCAGAATGATGCGGGCGGCGTGCGTCGGGGGCGGTTTGGCGAGCGCGGCTTGGAGCGCTTCGGCCTGACCGGCGTCGGAAATCACGCAGCGCAGATCGAGCACGAGGGCTGGATGACGCGCGATGGAGGCTACGGTGGCGGGTGTGTCGGCAGCGGCATCGTTCACGCGCAGGTAGGTGAGCGATTGGCCGAGGTCTTGCTCGAGCGCGGCACGGAGTCCGGGCGTGGCAACGAAAAAGAAAAGTGCGGCGAAGGCCGGGAGCAGGCGCGGGCGTTTCATCAGCGGTTGAGCTGTCGGGCACCGATGTCGCGGCGGTAGTATTTACTGTCGCACTGAATGGCTTCGCAAGCGGCGTAGGCGCGTTTGGCGGCTTCTTGTAGTGTGGGTCCGAGTGAGGTGACACCGAGGACACGGCCGCCATTGGTGACGACGTTGAGGTCACTGTCGTAAGCGGTGCCGGCGTGGAGAATGGAGGTCTGCGGCGGGAGCGTGGACGGGAGGGTGATCACGTCGCCGCGTTTGAATTGGTCGGGGTAGCCTTTGGCGGCGATGACGACGCAGATGGCGGTGTCGGGTTTGATGCGGAGGGTGGTGCCGCGGAGTTCGCCGCGGGCGGCGGCCCAGAGGAGCGCGAGGACATCGTTCTCGATGCGCGGGAGCACGACTTGGGTTTCGGGGTCGCCAAAACGGGTATTGTACTCGAGCACCTTCGGGCCATGCGGTGTGAGCATGATGCCGATGAAGAGGGTGCCGCGGAAATCGATGCCTTCGTCGGCGATGGCGTTAACCGAGCGACGGATGATGGTTCGGTCAATCTCCAGGAGCAGGTCCGGCGAGATGATGGCGGCGGGCGAGTAGGTGCCCATGCCGCCGGTGTTGGGTCCGGTATCACCATCGCCGATACGCTTATGATCCTGCGAGACGGGGAGAATGACGTAGTCGCGGCCGGAGGTGACGACGAGGATGGAGGTCTCTTCGCCGTAGAGGCAGTCTTCGATGAGGATCTCTTTGCCGCTGGTGCCGAACTTGCCGCCTTCAAGCATGTCGCGCACCGCTTCCTCGGCCTCGGCGAAGGTTTGGGCGACGATCACACCTTTGCCAGCGGCGAGGCCATCGGCTTTGATCACGATGGGGATATGGCGGGTGCGCAGGTAGGCGAGCGCGGGGGCGACTTCGCTGAAGAAGCCGGCGGGCGCGGTGGGGATGGCGTACTTGAGCAGGATCTGCTTGGTGAAAATCTTTGAGGCCTCTAACCGGGCACCATCGGCTTTCGGTCCGTAGGCGGGGATGCCGGCGGCGGTGAGCGCGTCGACGAGGCCGAGGGAGAGCGGCACCTCGGGGCCGACGATGACGAATTCGATTTTTTCGCGTTTAGCGAGGCCGACGAGGCCCGAAATGTCCTCGGCGAAAATGGGCATGCAGTTCGCCTCCTGGGCGATGCCGGCGTTGCCGGGGGCGACGATGATGCGGGGCTTCGCGGGCGAGGCCTGACAGGCTTTGACGAGCGCGTGTTCGCGTCCGCCGGAGCCGACGATGAGAATGGAACGGGGGAGGGACATTGCGTGAGTACCAAAGGTTGATGCGCTACCGGCTTGGAGAGAAGCAGGAAAGTGCGGTAAAGCGGTGTGAAAAATATTCAGGACCGCGAATCAGGGGTGTTTCCCTGAAAGGCTGGCCAAGAAATAGGTCAAGTGAGAATCAATTTTCGCAGGGCGGCGGTAGTTTGCTCGCGATCGAGCTGGCTGGCGGCGATACCGAGCGTGAGGTCTTCCCACGGCTGGCCATCTGGCGCGGGGTGGAAGCCATGGAGACGGAGAATAACCAAGCAGGCACCCAACGCGGCGCGTTTATTGCCGTCTATGAACGGATGATTTCGACAAATGTAATAGAGGTAGGCTGCGGCGATTTCTGACAGATCGGTGTACATGGAGCGTCCACCGAATGAGGCCTGGGGGGCGGCCACGGCCGATTCGAGGAGCGTAGGTTCGCGCAAGCCATCGGAACCACCGAACATGGTAATAGCCCCTAAATGGATTTCGCGCACCATTTCCACCGTGAGGTGGAAACACTCGTCGGGCGTCGCACTCATGCGAGACGGCGCATCGTCCGGGCGTAGTCTTTCATGGTTTGCTTGATCACGCGGGAGACTTCCGCCTGAGATATTTTTGGTCGTAGCGGGGTGATCGTGATGGTGCCGCCCTCGTGGACCTCGACGTTGACTTCGTCGCCTGTGGCGAGGCGGGCCATCTCCATGAGCGCGGTGTCGAAGATGATGCCTTGGGAATTGCCGATTTTGGTGATCGTTTTGATCATGACGTAAAACTATGTATTACGAGCGGGCAGGCAAGTGGGGAATGAGCGGACAGACAAGCTTCCAGCGGTGCTCAGCGGAGTGCCGGAGGTGAAACCGCTCACGCCACAAAAAATCTGCGCCCGGTTAACGACGATGAAGCCGCGAACTTGGGTCAAGATTCGCGATGAATTGGTGGCTCAGCTTTCCGCTGAATCAATCAAGACTCCCGCTGAGGCGAAGCCTCCAGCGAAGGTTGCTGGTTGATAACCGAGCGCAAACATTCGGGTGGTTCTTCGCTGTTTTCAGTGGGTAAACTACGCGCCCGCCCACTCTGATCGCCTGCATAGCCAGTATAAATAACGATACCTCATCGTCTTGCGATGATCGAATCTTGGCCGATACAGCGGATGAGGTCCCGAAAGGGCTGTTTACCCACTGAAAACAGCGAGGAGTCATTCGCGTTTGACCCTTTTTCAGGCCCATTTTACCCAAAAGCATTCACCCGCAGCCCGCGCAATGATGTCAGGCCGCCCCAATCAGTGATCGGAACCAGCGGCCGTGGTGAGGTACGTTTACGGGCACCGTGACGTTGTCGGTAAGCGGCGAGATGGGTTTCAACAAACGCCTGGCTACCGAGCACAGCGGCATCGGTAAAGTAGCGCACGCGGCAGCGCAGCACGGTGGCCATCGGCAGACGGCCTTTTTCTTTGAGCACCTTTTCGAAGGCGGCGGTCGAGATCGCTTGGGCGTGGGCCTTAGTTGTCGTTCCCGTGCCGAAAAGTGCTTCGCGGTAATGCGCCTGAACCTCGGCCCAGATTTTATTAGGCCCAACAATCGCCTGAATCCCGGCCCGCGCGATGCGTGAACCGG
>Ga0209181_10005479_pt1 | contig 18254 bp, 7 predicted proteins | sample MAT05_FD_187208 | JGI IMG/M metagenome (GOLD analysis project Ga0209181, IMG submission 187208) | Freshwater microbial communities from Lake Fryxell liftoff mats and glacier meltwater in Antarctica - MAT-05 (SPAdes) (version 2) | ecosystem: Environmental > Aquatic > Freshwater > Ice > Liftoff...
TTCTGTCAACGCATCCACTCTTTGGGTCGTTATCCGTTCGCTGTCGAGCGCGCGAATTTGGGTCGTCAGTTCCGAATTGCGGGCAGGCTCATCGATTCGCGGAACGAATCGGACCAAGGTGGAGACCTGCGTTTTTGCCTCAAGCCCCGACGGCTCCGGTAAAGAGACTTGAAGCCACGCCTTGCTGGAGTCAGGGCAAGGGATCAAATTAATCCTAGCTTCGCTTTGCCATCTGTCCTTGAGCGATGCAGGCACCTCAAGGATAAAGAAGGGTCTCGATGACACGGAATTCGTCAACTGCGCAACTGCGTCGATTTCTCTAGTACTTGCACTCGGATTTTGTGTTACTGTTAAACTCCCAACGAGCGGCTCTTTGCGATGAATCATCTGGTAACGGGACGCAGCCAACGTCACCGAATGGATATCGGAATATGATTTAGCCAAATGAAGAGCGGGGGCGTTCAGCCCCTCCCCAAAGATCACGGTTGACTCGGACTCCAAGCGAAATGCGATGCTCTGCGAAGCTACGATTTCCATCGTTTGATCTGAATTCACCGTGCTGGGCAGGGCTATCCATGGCAGTTCCAACCACTCCTCATTCGCAATGAGTCCAGATGGATTCGACACCAGCCGCTTGGCTTGAATCCATAGGTCGCTAACTTCAAGCGATTTGCGATCGGCCAACACTTGCAGATGAAGCTTGCCGTTGGACTTGCTTTGCAAATACCGAATCGGTCCGCTACGGTTGTAAAAATCCGTGACCACAAAATCATCTGGTACGTCAACGACAAGCAGTTCGGCGGTCGAACTACCACCGAGCAATTCGATGCGAGACGTTAAGCTCTGGCGATGATGATCGATAATCCACTTGGTCGTCACCCGCGCTTGTTGCTGCTTATCCGTTGGCGACTTGGGTTTCAATACGCCGAATCCACCCGTCGATGGAATTCGCAGGGCTGTGGCTAGAGGCTTGGTTTTTAATTCTGGCCATTCCAGTCGCTCGGTCGAACCGATAGCTAAACTCCAAGTGCTGATGCCTTCAATGCTCCAACTAGCCCCTGGCGCCCTTGAGTACCGAAGCGTGCCGCGCCGCGTTCGCGGATCACGGCATTCTGCGAATAAGACATTGAGGCTTTGGTTTGCAGACTGCGGAACCCAAACCACGGAAATCTGCCGATCGCGAGGAGATAGCGAACTTGGATTCGCATTGCCCGGTGGTTTCCATTCCAGAACGTAACGTCGCCTAGACAAGGTAGTGCCTGACCGCGACTCCACCCATTCCGCATCCCCCCACTGCGTCCCGATAGGCAACCACTGTTGGTCGGCTTCGATCTCAATCTCACGGCCAACAGGTACCCCTTTTGGGAAATCAAGAATTGTCTTGGCTTGCAATATATCGTTCTGAAGAAACAACTCCGTGTGCATTACGGGCACGTCGCCACTCTCCAATACGCTGGTCGACGGATTGCTGAGTGGACTGCCCGACTTGGGTAGCGGAATCGTTAAGGTGCATTGCAAACGATCTATGGCTCCTAGCATCGCGACGAAACGACCACCCGCTGGGTCTGTAACTTGTCCACGCGAAACGATTTCAAAGCTGTTCTTTGGATCCGTTTCGATTTCCATCGTCGCATTTCCGACCGGCAGGACCGCAATATCCAGAGACTGAGAAGGTGACTCTCGGTTGCGATCCGGTTCGTTGAATTTCAACAAAGGCTGAGCAATAATTTGAACCGATCGTTTCCCCGGCTTGTCAGGCGTCCAGATCCACTCAAATCCGGTGCTGCGCAGTTTGTTGCCGAGATTGAGCTCATTCCCATCCACACTAAATCGAGCGAGTTGCAACTGCGTCGCATTGATGGGGAAACGCACCGGAGCTAAATCGTCGCCGACCAGGAAGTCGTAGACCATGGTAATCTGATCTGCCGAATTAATACGTCCCTTTACTCCTATGCGCAAACCATACTTCGCGGAGATCGGGTGCGTACCACGCTCGCTCTGCCCGCTTCGTTCCGACTTACCCGTTAAAACATCCAACATCTCGACTGGGACATAGGCAGTCGTTCCCGACATGTTCCCTTCCTCGTCCATGGGGATAACGATCTGATATGCATTTCCTCCCGCATCGCTCTTGTCTTGGCCATATGCCACCATTGCAAACGGTGAATACTCGCTGGAAACAGTCCAACCCATCGCCAAACACAGACCAAGCGATCCCATATTGACCGCAGAAGTCCGCGGTGTACTAATCGGCTTTCCATGCGAGTGATTGGATTCTGATTCATTGTCACCCACGCGATCATTCCATGGCAACCATTTCGCTGAGTGCCGCTGAGACAGACTTTTGTCGCCGTTGACAGGATTCGAAAGCAACCTATAGATCATGAAGACCACGAAACTTGCACTCATACCAATCAGGCCAGTATAGGCGAATCGAGCAGCAACCAACGGTGCCGCATGCGCACACACGATTAGGAAAGCAGCAGCCAAAGCCGCGACATGATATCGAAACAGGATTAATCGTGGCGTGAGCAAGGCTACCACCGCAAATAGCAACACCAAATACGAGCGGTCGATATCCTTGCGATGAATGCGGAAAGCGCCGCGATCGCTTTTTGCTCCATCGAAAGTTCTCGTCTCCAGAGTCGGCGAATTCATCCTCGTGATTCGCCAACCCTTTGCAGCCCACTGGGGAACAAGACCGCTTGAAGGGCGTACTTCATTAGCAGAAATCATTGAATTAGCAGATATCACTGGGTCTTGAGAGAAAGAGTATCCGAACAACAACGCAATAACGTCCCGACTCCAATTCCACATGGGCCATTCCCCCTGTCCTGGAACTCCTGTTTTGTTCTCCAATTCAGCTAGCTGCATCTCAACTGGCAACCATAGAAAGCGTTGCTGACTAACACAGGCTGCATCCATTGCCAATTCTGGCCATCGGAACGGGAAGTACTCTCCCATCGCTTTGATACTAGACTTTTTCGACAGTCGAGGACCTGTCAAGTCAATATGCAACTCCACCTCACCATCAAGATCGCGCAGCTCGGGAGTGATGACCAATCGGCGACCGTCGATACGAAACGGAATCGGCTGGACGACGGAGGAACGACGTATACCTACCGACAAAGGCTCCCAATCATTGTCCAATTCCATCACAAAGGGGGACTGATTCGTTGCATTCGAACGAAAATAAAGTGACGCCTTTTGTGCACCAAACGTATCGACAGCCACATGGTATTCGCTGGCAATCACAAACCATTTTCTTAAAGGAGATGGGGTCGAAACCTTGGCAGTCAGAACGATATTCGAGTCGCCATTCGCGTCGCTGAATTTTAGAAACTTGTAACCTTCTTCGTCAATGCTCCACGTGGAATGGACGGTACGAGACTCAATAGATACATCGGTTGCTAAGCTTCTGGCTTCCTGCTCCAGCATGTCTGCGCTGAGCAACCTTGGAATCGGAAAACGCACTTCACCATCGTTTTGGAGCTCCGAGTGGACGACAGCCAACAGGGTGCACTCCGGTGCCTTTTGACCTAAGTCAAAATGCCACAAACCGGATCCGAGATTGTTTAGCTCGGGGCTGACCTCTAGTGGACTCAGCGGAATCCACTTGCTCCCTTCTTTCAATCTCCAAATCACATTGTCGGATGGAAGGTCAATCGAAACGCTCTCGCTTCGATTGGAGCTCAGACTCAACTGGATCTCATGCCTTGCTTGGAGAGCCGTACTTGAAATACGATCAACCTCCGTCTTGGTACTCGCTTGGCGGCGATAAGGCTTCGTATCCCAGACGAAATCTGGAGGCAACGTGCCTGAATTACGTTCTTGAGTTGTTTTCGGTTTTTTGTTGTTGGATGGATTGGGTGCCTGCGAGTCAAAGCGAAAGGCATAGTATTTACCATTTTTCGGCAACAGTGATTTCTGCCAGTCAGGAATCGATTCGTCCGTCACCAAATCGTCCAGTAACGCATCACAAAGTTTTAGCTCAAACTGTCCACTGTCTTCCAATACAAATGTGTCGTTTTGTTTCCAATCTACCAATTGGACAATTTTTGCATTCCTAATGCGTCTCTGTTGGCCCGAGGATTCCGCGAAATTACGAACCAGTCGAATCTCAAGTTCGGCTACACGGCTTTTTTGAACGCGATCCCAGCTTAGTCGCAGCTCACTGGCTGTTGCGATGGTTTCGACATCATACTGAGTCGTGACGGAATCACTTGGGTCGACGGAATGGATGGATCGAACACTCCAGCCCGGTGCGATCGCAAGTTTCGTCTGATTCGAATCCTGTTCTCCGAAAAAGAGTTTCGCTCGAATCACTGCTAGGGTGCCTTGTTCTTCGTTCGTCAAACGAGTCAACACCTCACAACGTCTAGCTTGAGTACTCCGTTCAAGCCCAATAGAAAGGCTCGGTGGTTTTGCATACCAAGCGTATTCAAGACGATTTACTCCGGCGGTCTTGGAATCTCCAGCGGGCTCAGCGATACGACTCGATTCGCATTCTACATAGGTCAGACGCCATGGAAATTGACTGTGGACTACCGTGGTGCCCGACATGACGTACCCATGGTCGAACGATACTCTGGGAGTCTCCGTTTCCCCCAGTTTCTCGAAGGATAATGATAATGGTGAAATGAATTCGGCGATCACGCTGACGGACGCAGAAGTGGATGTCCCTTTGATAGCCGGTCCTACGCTCCATTGAATCCATCCGTCATCCAATTTCCAATCAACTTCTTGCTGATTCACGGTCAGGCGCCGCAGTCTTGAGCCCGGTTCTAAACTCATTCGCAACCAGGGTTGTTCGGGTGATACAAAAACTTCCGCCTCGCATGTCGTACGAATCTCTTGCCCGTCAACAAAGTGTTCCAGGTTCTGAACTCGAATCAGTTGCCTATACCGATGGGCATCCAACCCATTGGCATCATCCTGCGGTCGATTTCCAACACCAAGAGCGATCGAAAAGGAGACGCTTTGACTGCCTCCCAGTTCAATCAACCAAAGAGACTCTGGGCTGCGAGACGGGCTCCGTTCTCGCAAATACTCCTTATCCAAATCGCTCCAGCCCTTTAACCGATGCTCCACTTCCCCCCATCCATCCAATCTTCGGGCCACCGTCAAAGAGTCTTGCACAATCGCCTGGGGCGGCAATGCAAGCACGAGGCAGCTATTAGCGCACTTTGGGATTTCGAAGATGAACTTCAGATTGTTCGGTGTGCTGGCTGAGTCCGCTCTGGCGGACCAACCAAACGGATAAGAATACTTACCCTGATAGAACTCTCCTTCGCTTTTAACTTGTTCACTGGGCATCGTTGCAATGCGAGGTGCTCCCTGTTCATCGAAAATCCAATTCCCTTGGGTGGTTGGTATTGAAACCGCTAGCGACCAAGGTCTCAGTGAGACTCGCTCACCGGGACGAGGTGACCCAACCAACGTTAATTGAGATCGTTCGGAAAACAGATCTGGGCCAACTAGTTTCGCTACATAGAACGTGGATTGCAACTGGAGTTTGCCATTCGTATCGGACGTTATTTCGTTCGTCGGCTGGCGGAATGTAGAATGTCGCTGAATGAATTCTTCCAGTTGTTTCACATCGATCGGACTGAAGTCGTCGAGCCCTATGTGAACGAGATCTTTACTTGGAACAAATACTCTTCGATAGGGGATCCCATTCGATGGAAGATCTTTTTGCTGCCCCTCACATTGGGAAACGTTTGCAAAAAGGGCACAAACCGCCCCAAAGCATAAAAGCAAAATGTGAATGCGAATACGAATACGAACCATCGCCATCATTTGCCACCATCTGCGTCTATGCTGGTCGTCGTCGAGGCGGTCATTTCGGGTGACATTCCGGGGGATGCTGCGATTGCGGTCACCGGCTTCAAAACTACAGCCGAGGCGGATAACGAAGCAACTCGCACCAACGAAGGAACCATGGGAGATGACGGACGCAATGCAAACACGCTTCTTCGCCGTGCCCTTCGATCAACTACCCATTTCAGGGTTGAGTACATGACGGCAATTCCGATGGCGGCGACTAAGCACTGAACGAGCGCAATGGAAAAATCCCATGCCCATTGTGAAAACGTCAAGCTGGATAGTAACAAAAATATGCTGATCCATGGCCTTCTTATCCACCGAAACTCCATTACAAAGAAGGATGCAATCAGTACAAAGAACGCAACCGGTGCCCACAAAAGGTATCGAGGTGCCAACCAGACTCGCATGGGTACGGTGTGGTCTTGAGAAAAGAATACATATTGATTGGTCTGTTGACTGACAAAAGGTTGTGACGTAGCACCCATTTGGCTCCCAATCGTATCTTGAGTCCAGTCGTTTTTTCTTTCAAACCAAAGGTCTTGCCATTTCCAGCGGTAGCCGTGCGACAAGGTCGATGTGTTACCAATCAAATGAACCGTTGTCGGCACGACAATTTGCCAAACCAGTGGCGCGCGCGACTTGCAATTGCTGATCGATGGCGACTCCACTTGAAGCGTTTTGAGCCATTGAGAATTGTTCGATGACCAGAGGAACACCTCCAACACATACGCGTCGTCGGACTTCGCAATTGAATTCTGTGCTGCATGGTCCAATAAAATATCGACACGTTGGACGTCGCTAGGACTGCGAATGGCAACCGCCTTTCGACCGTTGACGACAAACTCCCCATTTGCGATGAGCATCGCTGGCAATCGCAACGACACGAAATTTGCCCGCGTCTTGAGTCGGACAACAAACCGATCTCGTTGCTCGACCGCATTGACGATTGTTTGAAGCCAAGCCGACTCAACGTCGACGGCCGTTTCGTTGTCAATCGCTTGCAAACTCAGTTTGCCTGTCAATCTAGGTTCTAATTGGGTGCGATCAAAAGGCATTACCGTCGAGCCACTTTCCGATCCGGCTAAGGTTTCGTATCGCCCGCCAAGCGGCGATTGCACAACACAACGAATTCCCTCAGGATGTGTGATGTCTCCAATGTACGTGCCCACGGAAACAATGTCGTCAGACTTGTCAGCCGCAATCCATGGCAGGAGCAAATCGAACGAGGTTGGAGTGCTTGACAACTTGTCGCGGTGACTCAGGCGTTTCCGAATCGTCAACTTGCGTTCATTGGCTGATCGAGCAACACCTTCGGCGTTCGGCAAAATAAGCTGCAACCAAATATAGTGCCGTTCGAACGCAGGAGTCATGAATGTAAAACGGGGGCCGCCGAGCCCGTCTTGCAAAGCCCTAGCCTCAACGTGGACATTGTCGATGGTCAACTGCAAATCGTTTACTTGAGCTTCGGTACCAAGCCAGCCTTCGCCATCCTCCAACCAGTCTTTGGGTATCGCTAATCTAAGCGTTTTTGCAATTCCACCTGCATAAACTAGGCTCCAAGTTTGCGATAGGTCGAACCCCTCCTCCGTTACGGCAATCCTTGTTTGCGAACTCCCTTGGATGACCGTCCCGTTGGCCACGGCAATCCCTTTCCAGTTGGACCAAGTTTTCGACTTAGCAACTCGATACTTCAAGATGGAAGGGCTGCCTCGCGATGGACTGGAACTCAGCGTGAACGACTCACCTTGTTTCCAGCGTATCGCATCCATCCGTTTAATCGAATGCGACGTCCCGTCTCCTTCTTCCAGCTTCGCAACCGCCGATTGAATCGTCAGCTCTCCACCCACGCAAAGTGACAGTCTCTGTTGTGCAGGATCCAGCCACGAAAGCATTGGTAGTGAGAAACCAAGTTCGCGTTTTGAATCGTAAGCGTTCTCTGTCGGTCCACTCGGTCTGGATAACACAAACGAAATACTCCGCGTTGGCTGACGGATACTGTCGTCTCGTGCTGTCAACAATGGAAGGGAATCGATTGAATCCGTTGGCGTCGGTAACGCTTCGGCCGGTGATCGGTTTCCGCCAGTGCTTCCACTCTTTGGCTGCAAAGCATCCAAAAGCTCGCCGAGACTCAAGGGAATTGAGGTTGTACCATCTGAGTCCTGGGTGGAACGACTCCGAATTGCTACGAGGTCTAAGTCGCGGCCAGAGGGCTGCAACTGAACCCGATCGACTACCCAGCCCTGAACATCTAGCTGCAGAAAAGGGAGTTGACGCACATCCCCCAAAATATCAATTGTGCCGTTCAGATGCAGACCTCCAGAATCGTAGGCTACATCGTATACCGCCATGAGGTCCGACGCTCGATCTCCTACGTTCCAGTGTACTTTCAAAGGCTCGTTCTGCTGATTGAATCGAAAGCTATAGGTCAACGTGTCATTACCGTCGCTCGCTTGCGACTGCCGAATGAACTGAATGCCCGCTTGTGGCTCCCATTGAAAGGAGACATTTCGCGGTACCCCAACATCGATACTTCCAACGTGCCTCTGAATGCCTTCGACACGAGGCATGGAAAACGAAATCGGATCCGAATCCAACGCGTTTGATGTTTGCCATTCAATGGGTAATTCGATCTCCGTACGAGAGAATGCCTCTTCGAATTCCAATAGAAGCACCGTGTTCGCCTCGGTTGCCGTTTCTTCGGATTTCCCAAATCGATAGCCCGGAAACGAACTCGGTGACGACATCGGCTCCCGCCACTTGCTCCGATCCGGAAGTGTGATTAGAAATCGTCTCCCTCCCAACGTTTTAGGTCCGCGTATCGCCAAGTTGGAAACAGCGCGGAATTCACCAGCTTCCATCAACGGCATATATTTTGTCTGGCTCTCGACCTCGATCGCTTGGATTTGATCCGCAACCGACTTCTTGGCCCAATGGAAGGTGACCGTACCGCCTGATGTTCGGGCAATTGCAACCGAGCTAGGTCCGATCTCTTGAAACGGCTCGACAACTTCATCGCCACTACCGACAAGATTCAGTTCCCATTGTCCCATCGGTAACTCGAAACGAACGATGGTTGGAACCAATGGCAGATCCAATCGAAGGGATTGGCCCTGAGGTGAAGTCCGAACGTTACTCAAAGCTTCAAATTGTAAGTTTCGCAGCCCCTGAGACCCTGGCGAAACTCGCCACACATAACCTTGACTGTCATTCGAAATACGAATCGACGGGAACTCTGGGACATTTTCACTCGAACGCTGCGAAGGTATCGCCTGTACGGCTCCCAGAGCAATCGGAATGCTGAGCCAGCGACTATTCGCTTCGATTAAGTTAGCCTGGGCTTCGACGTTGAGTTGAGCGATCGCCTGCACAACCTTAACTGAAATATCCATCCGTTCGAGTGCGTTCATCGTGACGACCGACGGTTGATCATTCTCGGCACTGAGATATCTTTCGAATTCCTCATACCTCAACTTTGGAACGAAAACACTTTCCCCCATACCATTCCGCATGATTATTGCATCGGGACGAATGCCGGGAGCTAGCACATCAGGTGTCTTGTCAGGAATCGACAACCGCGGCATTCCGACTGGCTCTTGCGCGTGACCAACCAAATGTTGGCCCCAGCACATCATCCAAAAGCCCACGCACAACCGCGCGACGACGTACCCGACAAATCCTTCGCGAGCCATTCGATGAAATGCTGTTAAGTGAAACAAGCGAAAAACCAAGCCAAGCTGGGGTAACGGGACAGCGGAGTGATTGGACAACCAAACGATTGTCCAAGCTGTCTATTTTACGCAATCCTCACAGCCTTTGGTATCGAATTCGACCCAGCTTACTATAACCAAGGTCGGTTTGGTGAACTTGGATGGCCTTAAAGCCGTCATCCCCACCACTATCGTTATAAGGCGAGTGGCCGACCGTAACCAACCTAAGTTGGATTCGTGCGAATTCATTGCGATTCTGAATTCTCACGAATCCGTTACGACGGTTGGGCAAGAAATGTTCTTCCGTCGAATTAACGCAGTTATTAATGAGGTTTACTTCGTCGGCTGGTCTTGGATTGACATCATGCCACCACGACCCATTCCGCCCATTCCGCCGCCCATACCTCCCATGCCACCACCCATACCACCCATGCCACCGCCCATACCACCCATCATTCCACCACCCATTCCGCCACCCATTCCGCCACCCATACCGCCACCCATACCGCCACCCATACCGCCACCTTGCATGATGGGTACGACCAAGTCACCGACTGGATAAACTCGTACGACATTGGCGGATGTCTTCTTGCTGGTGATGCGCATGACTTCGTCTTCGATGACGTACGTCAGTTGCAACGGCTCCAAGATCAATTTGAGGGCCGATCGAAAGGAAATGGCTGGAAGCTCCATCGTGATTGGCTCATCCGGCGTAATGTTCTCGTCTTCGAGCGCCTTGTCGTCCAGAACGATCGGAATGCCATAGGATTCTCTAAAAAACTTCATGACTTGGGTTAATGGTGTTCCATTGAAATTGATTTCGCCACGCTCATTGAGCGCTCGGTAGATCTTTCGCTCGGACTCTTTTCCGCCTGACAAATCGATCGATCCATAACGTTCCAGTCGACGTGCGCTCAAAGCTTGCCAAACGTCCGCTGGCGGATATAGGATGGGTGGATCATCCACAAAGGGAACAAGCAACTGCTCGTTCAAGTAGAGCGAATCCACAAAGGCTCGGCTCCTCTTTCGCACCGCATCGCGTATCAATTGCTCATTGGATGCCATGTTGGACTCGATATTGGTCACAATATCGATCGTTGAACTCCGATCGATGGCGGTCACCTGAGGAGCGATTTCATTGTTTGCCGAGGCAAACAACTGCTGAGCCATCAGTGAGTTGTACCTTTCCACCAATTGCTGAACCGTCGAATTCCGACGTTCCGTCTCGGCTATCAATCGCTTCGAAGCCGATTGGCTTGATTGAACAGCCTCTGTTCTGGAAAGTTGCTCCTTCAAATTGACTTCGGATCGGGCGGCAGATTGAATGGCCGAGGCAACTTGGGACTCAAGACGGTTTCTACCCGATGCATCCAATTCTGTCGCGCGTCGAATCTGGTCCTGCAACGCTTTGAGAGACAGCTTACTGGCCGATGGATCTCGGCTCTTGCTCGCATACGTCAATTCGCTCTTGACCTGCGCCTCCAACTGCTGAGCTGCCACACGCCGCAAACCTTCGTCCTCTAAAAGCAAATCACCTGCATTTGACAATTCGCTGAAGCCGCTTCCGCTGGAAGCCTGCGATGGCGGGCTGTCCGCAAATGGATCATTCGTCGGAGACTGAGCCGAATGACTAACAGAAATTAGAAGTCCGAATCCCAAAACAAAGGAAATCGGCTTCGAAAGCCTCCATCCCGGAGAGGCCACAAAGCAACGGGTCATCATGATCTATCGGTCCTAATCGGCTCGATTCGAGTACAAGGACCAGAGACGCAGCACAATCGGCTACGAATTTCGAGAGTGACAATTCACTTTGCGATGTCCTACGGACGAGCTGCATCTAAGGATAGCTCGTCTCGCGTGATTCCTAGCAAAATTAAACCGTTACAAAGATGTAATGGAACGTACAGGCCAATTCTTCAAGGGACGGTCCATGATTGACATCATGCCACCCATTCCACCACCTCCCATGCCGCCCATGTTGGCGTACTGCATGATCTAACCGATAAGCGGAGTTGCGATTCCATGGCTATCTATCTGCCAAGGAACCCAAACCAATGCAAGCAGTTTTGATTTCGTATCCGCCTTGCGAATCGGAATATCAATTGCCTCCAAGGCCAAGTTCTCGGTTGAGAACTGACTCGTAACCGTTTCGATGTCCACTTGGCATTGCCGTTCCAGTTCATCCTTGGCGGTCATCAATTCTTCGAACGTTTCTTGTGCTCGCATCACGGCCCCCTGCTGAGCCGTGACTTTCCCCAAGCCTTTGACGGCGCTAGCAGCCTTAGAAACGTTGGTCCGACTCGCAATCTTGTTCCCAAGCAGCGCACCCAAAATCGTCGTTCCAATGTTGAAAATGCCCTCGTATTGCTTGGCTTTGGCCTGCTGTTTTTCCTTCTCCAGTCGTTGTTGTGCCGCCAATATGCGTGTCTGAAAGGAACGCGTCTTTTCGCCGTACTTGGCTTTTAACTTCTCGACCGCTTCGTCGCGAGCTTCTTTGGCTGCGTGCGAGAGTTCGATTCGGGCATCCGTCTCACTCATCCCCGGGGAAGTTGTTTGTTTAAGGGCTTTGCACGTGTAAACCGTGCACTGCACATGCCTAAAGAAGTAGTCTTTGATGGACTTTCCCCACAACGCATAATTCTTGGCCGAGGACATTTCCGCTGGCAATTCTGCGAACAAAAATCCATCTTCCGGTTGATTGCTAAGTTGCAAAACATCCGGCTCGATCTTGTTCGCTTTGTCCCATAGCGGATCGGGTACTTCGTCCTGAATGTCAACCATGTACTGGACGTCTTCCCAATAGTCGACCCCGGCCGTGGACTTAACGAAGTGAATGGACGACTGACTGAGAATAGCCGGACGATAGACGGTTTTGTTCTTAACGCCAACAATCTTGGTTGGGACCAAAAACCTTTCCGTGACATCCGATGGAAGGATCGGTCGAGCGCCTGAGGCTTGGGCCGTTCCACTGGCACTCCCAATCGACCGCAGTGGACCTCTTTGCTTAGCCGATGTCTTTTTTTCCGACATGAGTTTGGAGATCTGATCTCGCGACAACGGCCCTCTCAAGAACGACAAAGCCCATCGCGATTGAAATATAGTAGGACCATCGTCATGAACGTTGTTCATCAAGAAGACTCGATTGCCTAGGGCCGAGAGCGATCGTTCCATGGCTGGTCTATCGAATGCGCTCCCTTGTTGCATGGAAGCTCCCTCAAGACCATCCAGCACTCGATCCTTGTCTCGCTGCGTTTGCAATCGTCCCAGGAACCATGTCCCCATGTTCGAAAGCCCTTTGTAGTCCAAGTCAACCGGATTTTGGGTCGCAAGAACGATTCCAAGTCCAAACGCTCGAGCTTGCTTGAGGAGCGTAAGCATGGGTGGTTTGGAGGGGGGCTTGGCCGACGGCGGAAAGTACCCATAAACTTCATCCATATAGAAGAGTGCCCGCAGCGAACCTGTACCTGGCTGGGCTCGCATCCACGCCAACAGTTCGCCAAGAAAGATTGTCACAAAGAACATGCGTTCTGAATCGTTCAAATGCGCGATGGAAATGATGGAAAGTCGCGGCTTGCCCTCGGGGGTATAAAGCAACCCCTTGATATCCAACGGTTGACCTTCCAACCAGCCAGCAAACGAAGGGGACGCGAGCAAGTTGTTGAGACTCATTGACAACTTGGCGCGATCCGCCGGCGAATAAAACGAATCCAAATCCATAACACCAATCTTCTTGATCGGTGGCGATTGAATTTGTCGAATCAAATCCTCAAGGCTAAGGTTGTTGCCGTTCCTCCAGGCCTGATCGAAGATGTTCGAGAGCAGAATGTGCTCGCGACTGGTCAACGGATCCGCATCGATACCAAGCAAGGTCAACAATCCGGACGAGGCCGAAGCGACTTTTTCTCGCATGGTCTCCGCATCTTCTCGCACCGCCGGCGATGGCGCGTCGAAGCTCCTTAGCACCGTCATCGGAACTCCAATATTGCTACCCGGAGTATAGATAGTACTGTCGACGGAGTCGCGGTACCGTTGGATTCGGTCTGCGTCCTGGTGCCAATCGCTAAGCCCCTTTCGCCATCGATTGGCGGTCTCGGTGGCAAGCTCTTCCAACGGTTTGCCTTGACGCGCAGCCTCGGCGGGCTCGATCCACTCCTGAAAGTCAGACGAAGCCAAATTGGGAAACGCCAGTAACAGATTCCCTAAGTCCCCTTTCGGATCGATGCAGATCGCAGGTACACCATCGATCGCCGCCTCTTCCAATAAACTCAGGCACAAACCGGTTTTCCCACTCCCCGTCATGCCCACGCAAAGCGCATGGGTCACCAAATCTTTCGAATCGTAATTGACCAACTCATCCAGAATCTTCCGGCCACCAAGGTCATACTTCTTGCCCAAATAGAAACTACCGAGCTTCTCATAATCTTGAACCGTAATCATGGATTCGTCTTTGGTAAGGCTTAAGAAGTTGGCAGTTGGCGGTTGGCGGTTGGCAGTTGGCAGTTGGCTTACTCCTCCGCCACGTTGACGTAAACTTTCAATGCTGAGTTGTCTTCGACAAGTAGCCGCATCATTTCTTTGTAATCAGATAATCCGTTGACTGGGCTTGTCAAAATTTTGTGAAGGACTTCCGGGAACATGACTTCGCCGAGAGCCAAGTCCTTGATTCCTGATTCGAAATGCTCACGGTTGGCGTTGACGCTACCTACAAGTAGTTTATTTCCAAGTACCCATTCGATGTTGATCTTGTCCGATGGTACGGTCGTCAATTCCTTACCGCCAGTGATACTGGTCCAGACCAATACCCCGTTGTGCCCCAATGCTTCCATTGCATTGAACGCAATGGTAGATGAGCCAGTTGCATCGATGATCAAATCTGCTTTGCCAACCTTTTTCGCAAGCTGTTCCAGAGTCGTTTGCGAGGTTGCGACGTAGTTTGCTTCCATCCCCTCAACGATAGAGCTCTTAAGGTGCGGTCCAGCGGCTCGAGCGAGCGTGAACACCTCGAGTCCCTTAAGCCGCAAGATCAGCGTGGAGAGCAATCCGATCTGACCCGCTCCAAGCACGAACGCTCGTTTTGGACTCCAGACCTTCATGCGTCGTTGCGCTTCGAAAGCTTGGTGGATGGCTTTGGCGGCGCAGCTCATCGGCTCCATCAGGACGTGCAAGTTCTTGAGGCCTTTCGGTACCCGCACGATGTAGTCTTCGTGATCCACGAAGTACTCGGTCAAGTAGCCATGCAGCAGATTGATACCGCGTTCGTAGTAGGTCTCCTCGCTGGTCATGTCATAGGTGCCGATCTTGTCATAGATCGAGCCACCGGGACGTCGAACGGTGGCAGTAACGTAGTCCCCTACTTTGATATTCCGAACGTTAGCGCCAACTGCTTTAACGATGCCGAACGACTCGTGTCCCAACACGAGGAAATCATCGCCCGGAGGGGCATTTCCATATAGCGCATCGTTGATTTCGCGGTCGGTCGCATCCACACCCACCTTGAGAACCTTCACCAAAATCCCTTTGCCGTCCGGGATCTTGTCGATCGATGGCATCGGAATATCGCGTTCGTGAACACTATTGGGAGTACCGGGCCGAACGGCTATTGCTTTCATAAGAATCCACTATTGCGATTTTGGTGATCTGAACCTGTCAAAACCGACGAATTGTACTCCTCGATGGGCGTTTGTCACCGCCAGTATCTGCCGTAGCTGAATTCGTAAGAATTCAGAAAGGCAATGATTCTCTCGGCCGCCCGCCTTACAGAACGGGCAATGGAGCCGAAAGGGTGGGGCGGTTCGCGATCTGTGTGGCCAGCGAACGCACAAGACCCCGACAAATATCTTCAAATGGCTTGGCAATGATCGGGTCCAAAAGCACGTCCGCCAATCGCCCCTCATCCGATTCGCTGCGAAGCGAGATTTGAATCGGCACTTCTCCGAGGAACGGTACGCCTAGCTCCTCGGCTTTGTGCCTGGCTCCACCCTTGCCAAAAATGTCAAAAGTTTTTCCCGACTCTGGATCCGTAAAGCCACTCATGTTTTCGACCACACCCAACACAGGCACTTTCGTCTTTTCAAACATGGAGATGGCTTTGCCTGCATCTAGCAACGCGACCTCTTGCGGTGTGCATACGATGACTACGCCAGACAGCGGGAGCAACTGCGACAACGTCAACGCAACGTCCCCCGTACCCGGCGGCATATCGATGATGAGATAATCCAGCTCGCCCCAAGCCGTATCACGCAAGAACTGAGTGATCGAACCATGCAACATAGGTCCACGCCAAACAACCGCTTGGTCTTTGCCAACCAAAAACCCCATCGACATGACAGGCATCTCCCCGGACCGAATCGGTTGGATCTTTCCATCGACAATCTCCGGCCTGCCATCCAAACCCAACAAATGCGGAATGCTGGGACCGTAGACGTCCGCGTCCATCAAGCCGACTTTCGCACCCATTCTGCCAAGCACAATCGCAATCGAAGCAGCCAACGTACTCTTGCCAACGCCACCCTTTCCGGCCGCCACAGCGATAACACCCTTGGCTTTCAGTCCGATTTGACCAATGGTGGGCGCGGGCCGATACGTGATATCTAGGTGAACATTTACCGCTTGGATTCCCGAAACACTCGCGAGCAAATGGTCTCTAAACGCATCGGCAGTCTCCTGAGCAATGGGCTGCATCATCGAGGTGAGGCTCAATCGGCAACCTACAACTCCGTCGGTAACTGTCCAATCTCCGACCTGCCCGGTCTTAGAGATAGCCCGTCCACTTTCTGGTTCCTTGAACGATTCGAGAGCGGTTTGGAGCTGTTGGTGAATATCTGCGTCGGACATGGGGTGGGTTGAGGGTTGAGGGTTGAGGGAGTGGACGAGGTGGACGAGCGAGGCCCTTCGCTGGTTTTGTTTCTACCAAAGCTGAGCGAGGGCCTCGCTCAGCCACGGCCACCACAGTCTAGCCGAGGATGGTTAAGCTGCGAAGCAGCAGCGGGTAACATCAACCATAAAGTCATTACAAAACGCGTTGCAACGCTGATTCCAGATCGCTTGCAGACGCCCCGATTTCATCTGCCAGTTGCCTCAAAAACAGGATCAAAAACTCGCTTCTCCGCCTCGCTTCCTCGCGCCCCGACTGAGTCTGCATAGTCTTTTGAAGCTTCAACAGTTTGGCAAAGAAATGATCGATAGACTGCTCTGTGTCAACTGGCATTCGAACTGCCGGAAAGGGATCCTTCGGGTGATAGAGCCGTTGCCCCATGGCTCCGCCGGTCATCAAACAACGGGCCAATCCAATCGCCCCAACCGCTTCCAGCCTGTCGGAATCCTGGACCACTTTGGCTTCCAAGCTTTCGCAAGGAACCTTGGCAGAAAAACTATGCGATAGAATGCAATGCGAAATCGGACCGATCCAATTCTCTGGATACGCAATATCAACAAGAAACTGCTCCGCACTATGCGCTGCTAGCGCAGAAGCCATTCGCCGTTGAGGCGAGTTCTTGGGCACAACGACACAGTCGTGTAGCCAAGCGGCAGGCAAGTAAATATTGCTATCCGCTTGCTCGGCATGTCCGATTCGTTTCGCATTCTCGACAACGCGGCGGACATGATCGATTCCGTGCCCGGCGTCCGCCGATCGCATTTGTTCCGCCACCCAAGCCGCAATGGGACCCTGCCATTCCTGGCACCATGCCGCACTGCTGTCTTCGTGAGTTGGAGCCAAATTATTATTCATTTCGTTCGCCGCGCTTTTTAGAGCGATCTTATACGAATATTGCGGTACCAAGCTTCCGTTGGAGGCCCCGAATGGATTTGCAACGCGATGATACCAGTCTTCGCAATCTTTTCATCTTTCTCGGTATAATCGACGGTTAAATTGCCGTTGAGCCATATTTGAATTCGATCTCCTTCGGCCCGCACAGTCAGTTCATTCCAGTCGTCTTTGTGAAGCCAGGAAGGCACTTTGTCTTTGTCCCCTTCGGCTAACATTTTGTTGCGTCGCGACTCATCGTACAGCGCGCCCCAGACGGGACGTCCGAACGCGTTACCAACATCGCACTGAAAGCCACTGACCTCGGTCTTGCCAGGAATTCTCACCGTTCGGAATTGAACGCCTGCATTGTCTCCTTGCCCCTTCAAGCGAACATGCAGCTTCAATTCAAAGTTATCGTAGTTCGCCTTGGTGCAAAGGAATTCGTTGTGTGGAATGGGTTTGGCGATGTTTCCGGCCACGATGCAATTGTCTTCGATGCGGAACCAATCGAGATTTCCTTCCCAGCCATCGAGCGACTTACCATCGAACAGCCATTTGAAACCAGATTCGAGAGACACCTTGGCTGGCACGACTTTGCTCAACTCCTGAGCCTTGACCGGACCGGACAAGAAGAGCGTTGCGACAACCGCGATACCGATGAAACAGCTTTTCATAAATCAATTCTCCTGAATGGAAAGGAAATGGGTCGTGTTTCGGAAGCGTTACGGAGACGATGCGAGTGGCACGCCCAGGGAGATTGCACGATTGCGATGAGCCTGGGGTAGGGTAGTCAATGATTCTAGCGATTCACCACCCCATACCCTCGGCGAGGTTGACTTTATCAATGACTTTATTAGAACAATTGTTACGTCAACAATTGCCACCCCGTTGGGGTTGGGATGCGGGTGGGGCTGGGATCCAGGGGCTCACGCCCCACCAGGGGCTCGCGCCCAATGGTACTCACTTTAGATTGG
>Ga0209181_10005480_pt1 | contig 18254 bp, 11 predicted proteins | sample MAT05_FD_187208 | JGI IMG/M metagenome (GOLD analysis project Ga0209181, IMG submission 187208) | Freshwater microbial communities from Lake Fryxell liftoff mats and glacier meltwater in Antarctica - MAT-05 (SPAdes) (version 2) | ecosystem: Environmental > Aquatic > Freshwater > Ice > Liftoff...
AACCTTATCGGGTCGGAAATCAGTGCACTTTTGGGCGTGTTGCGCACCCAGGAACTGCTCATGGCACGCTCGGTGGATGGCGGCAAGCAGATGTTTAGCCGTGCCAACGACTTTGGTTTTTCTAAAAACCCTGAGGAAACCCTACGCTTTTGGGACAAAGACGCGGTGCTGTCCGATGTGGTGTGGGCGTACCGACAAGTGAAGCCCGACGTGGTGATCAACCGTTTTTATCACGACAAAAAATACGACACACACGGGCACCACACAGCCTCGGCCATGCTTTCGGTGGAGGCGTTTGACCTCGCAAGCAAAACGGATGCTTATCCCGAACAAATGGCCCTGACACAGCCTTGGCAAGCGAGGCGGCAATTTTTCAACACCTCCTGGTTTTTCTACGGCGGGCAAGAGGCGTTTGCCAAAATTGACAAATCCACCCTTTGGCCGATTGACATTGGCACCTACCTGCCTTTGAAGGGCAAAAGCAACAACGAAGTGGCCGCAGAGAGCCGCTCTATGCACCGATGCCAGGGCTTTGGATCGCTCAGTTCACGGGGAGAAAGCATTGATTATCTGGATTTTGTGAAAGGTGATCGCCCCGCATCGCAAGATATTTTTGAAGGGATCAACACTACTTGGACAAGGGTGAAAGGTGGAGAACCCATCGGCAAACTGCTTGCACAAATTGACCTTGAATACCGTTCCGACAACCCCGCTGCGAGCGTTCCCGACCTGCTAACGGCGATGCAAATCATAAAATCGCTCCCCGACGGCTACTGGAAACAGCGCAAACTGGTCGAAATCAAAGACGTGATCAGAGGATGCCTCGGTCTGTATCTCGAAGCCACTGCCAATGAACCCACTGCCACTCCCGGCGACGCGGTCAAAATTCGCCTCGAAGCCATTAGCCGCACGGCGCACACGGTGCAACTCGCCGGGGTTGCAATACACCCGGGTTTATTTGACACGCTGCCCAATTTTACCCTTACCCTAAACAAGGGGTGGATTCTGGACAAAACCGTCCGAATAGCTCAAGAGGCCGCTTTCACGGCCCCTTTCTGGCTGCAAAAACCAGCAACCATGGGCATGTATTCCGTTGAAAATCAAGCGCTTCGTGGAATGCCTGAGACCCCCCGATACGCCACGGTACATTGGAACCTGAGCGTGAATGGCATTCTCCTCGAATACGAAACCGAACTGGCCTGGAAAACGGGTGAACCCGCCATCGGTGAGGTGTGGCGTCCCTTCGAGGTATTGCCGCCGGTATTCGTGGAATTCACGGAGCCCTCCTACATCTTTACCCAAAAAGAACACGACGTTTCTGTGCGGGTAAAGGCTGGAAAAGACAAGGTGGCTGGAAAAATCATGTTGGGCAAACTCAGTCAACCCTTTGAACTAAATAAAAAAGGGGAGGAGAAAACGCTCACGTTCCGCGTGAAAGCCGAAAACGGCAACCGCAGCACCACCCTGAATGCAAGCGCGGAAGTAGATGGAAAAACCTATTCCAGTCGCCTTGTGAACATCCAATACGACCATATTCCACAACAAAGTGTCCTGTTGCCTTCCACTACGAATGCCTCCTGGCTTGATTTGAAAGTCAGGGCGAAAAACGTGGGCTACTATGCCGGCGCTGGCGACGACATTCCTGCTGCTTTGCGACAAATGGGCTGCACCGTGAAAGTGCTGGAATCCAAGGACATGGAGGCAGGTACACTCAGCCAGTTGGATGCCATTGTGGTTGGAATCCGGGCCTACAACACCAAAGACGAACTAAAATTGCACCAGGCCAAACTCTTCGAATACGTCCAAAATGGCGGAACGCTCGTGGTGCAGTACAATACAACGGGGGATCTGGTGGTGGATCAAATCGCGCCCTTTCCGCTCAAACTCTCGCGCACCCGCGTGACAGACGAAACCGCAGAGATACGGTTCCTTTTGCCGGAAAGCCAAGTGTTGAACACACCCAATAAGTTGACAACCAAGGACTTTGAAGGCTGGGTGCAAGAACGCGGTCTTTATTTCCCAGGTGAGTGGGACGCTGCGTTTTCCGCGCCACTCTCTGCCAATGACCCGGGTGAAAAAGCCGCCGATGGCTCGCTGCTGGTGGCACAGTACGGCAAGGGGCATTATGTTTATACGGGCTTGTCGTTTTTCCGAGAATTGCCTGCTGGAGTGCCAGGGGCGTATCGGTTGTTTGCCAATTTGATTTCTTTGGGGAAATGAACCACCTTGATTCCAAACAAAACACATGGCTTTCGCTCGACCGTCTGCTCTGGGTTGACGGCTTGGCGGCGCTGATGGTCGGTATTTTTGTGTTTCTGTTGCGCGATTTTTTGTCGGGGCTGCTCGAATTGCCCGTTTGGCTGCTGACCTTGCAAAGCGGCATAACGCTTTGTTATGCATTCTATTCCCTTTCCTTGGCAAGACAAAAACAACGCCCTGCATGGATGATTCGAACATTAGCATACGGGAATTGGGCCTACGCACTGTTCGTAATTGTGCTTTTGGTTTGGTATTATCCCAGCTGCTCGGCATTCGGCGTGGTCTACTTTCTGGCAGAAATACTGTTCATGGGTGGGCTGGGCTGGCTGGAGTTCAAGTATTGGAAAGGAAACCTGCTTGGCGGCAGGTCAGGCAAAGCCTGAAAGATGGTGCGGTAAGGCGAGGACGCTAATAATGACAAAACAAATCCTCCTCAGAGACATTCGAGGCGTAAAGATTGAGCAACATCAACGGGAGGCACTATGTTTGCTACTCCATAAACGCCTATATCTTCGCGCTGAGCAATTATGAAACACACCCTCTCCACCATCCCTCCCTTTGAAATCTCGCGCGGCTTCAACGCCCGCTTTGTGCACACCGATTCCATGACCCTCGCTTTTGTGGAGGTGGATACAGGGGCCGCACTCCCCAACATGCACTATCACATTTTACAACTTCTCCCTCAAGTACACCCCCGTATAACTCCCCTTCACCCCCACCAAATCCTCCGGGGTTCCTTCAAATACCAAGTTCCCCCCTTCTTTCCCGCCTTCCGGGCCAAGGTCAATCACCCAATCCGCTGACTTGATGACCTCCATATTATGCTCCACCACCAGCACGGAGTGGCCTTTTTCCACCAGGGCGTTGATGGCCGTGAGGAGTTTTTGGATATCGTGGAAATGCAGCCCGGTGGTGGGCTCGTCGAAGATGAAAAAGATATGACCGCTTGAGTTTTCCCGGATCAGGAAAGAGCCGAGTTTCACACGCTGCGCCTCGCCACCTGAAAGGGTGCTGCTGGATTGACCGAGGTGAACGTAGCCCAAACCCACGTCGAACAGTGGCTGGATTCGGTCTGTTATGTCTTTTTGGCCTTTGAAAAACTCCAGTGCTTCCTCCACGCTTAGGTTTAGCACATCAAAAATGCTCTTGCCCTTGTACTGCACATCAAGCACTTCCTGGCGGAATCTGCGGCCTTTGCACTCCTCGCATTCAAGGTGAACGTCGGCCAAAAATTGCATCTCTACAATTTGCTCGCCTTCGCCTTTACAGGTCTCGCAGCGGCCTCCTTCTACGTTGAAACTGAAGTGTTTGGGTTGAAAACCGCGAATTTTAGAAAGTTGCTGTTTGGAAAAAAGTTCGCGGATATAGTCGTATGCCTTGACATAAGTGACCGGGTTGGAGCGGCTGCTTTTCCCAATCGGGCTTTGGTTGATGAACTCCACACGGGTCACTTTTTTTACGTTGCCTTCTATGCCATCGAACAAGCCGGGCTGCTTGCCGGCGTTTTCGGGCAAATGTTGCGAGAGTGCAGGGAAAAAGAGGTCGCGCACGAGGGTGGTTTTTCCTGAGCCGCTCACGCCACTCACTACGGTGAGGCAATGCAAGGGGATGCGCACGTCCATGTTTTTCAGGTTGTGCTGGCGGACTCCCTTGAGGGTCAAAAATTCCTTGGCCGGGCGACGCGTCGTGGGCGTTTTGATGCTCATCTTCCCCGTCATGTATTGGGTTGTGAGGCTGTTCGGTGCGGCTTTGGCAATGTCTGCATAAGGCCCGGAATACACCACGTTGCCGCCGTGTTTGCCTGCCTCGGGACCCATATCTACCAGATAATCAGCGTTTTCGATGACAGATTCTTCGTGTTCTACCACCACAACGGTATTGCCGAGATCGCGGAGTTCTTTGAGCACTTTCACCAAACGCCCCGTGTCGCGCGGATGCAATCCAACGGAAGGTTCGTCAAGCAGGTACATCGAAGCCGTGAGGTTTGAGCCCAGTGTCCGGGTGAGGTGGATGCGCTGGGTTTCACCGCCGGAAAGCGTGCTGGAAATACGGTCAAGCGTGAGGTAGCCCAAACCTAATTCGACCATGAAATACAGTCGGTTGTTGATTTCGAGCAGCAGGCGTTTGGCCACTTGGCGGTCGTGCTCACTGAGCTGTTCATGCAGGTTTTTGAAAAATGCCAAAATCTCGTCGAGCGGCACACTGGTTAAATCGGAAATGTTTTTACCATCAATTTTAACACATAAAGCCTCCTGGCGAAGTCTTCCGCCGTCGCAGGTATTGCAGGTGGTTTTGCCGCGATAACGGGCCAGGGTTACCCGGTTTTGGATTTTATAGGTCTGACTTTCAAGTTGTTTGAAAAAAGCATCAATGCCCTCAAAGTATTGATTCCCAGTCCATAAGAGTTTTTGTTCCGGCTTCGTCAATGCTTCGTAAGGCGTGTGAACCGGGAAATCAAATTTGTGCGCATGTTCCAGCAGCAAGACTAAAGGCTCCCCGAACTTTTCGCCTTTCCAAACAGCGACCGCGCCATCGTAAACGGATTTGGTTTTGTCGGGCACTACTTTGTCCAAGTCAATGCCGAGCACCCGACCGTATCCTTCGCAGGTGGGACAAGCGCCATAGGGATTGTTGTAGTTAAACAGTTGGGGCGTGGGTTCTGGAAAAGTGATGCCGTCGAGTTCGAAGCGGTTGTTGAAAACGGTTGACGGTGGACGGTTGACGGTGGACGGTGGACGGTTGACGGTGGACGGTTCACCCTCAACCGTCTGCACATGACATTCTCCCTCGCTTTCATAAAACGCCGTGTTCACCGAATCTGCCAAACGCATCCAATCAGACTCCTCCAAATCGGTGGAGAGGACGAAACGGTCAATGAGTATACGCAGGTTTTGATCGTTGAAAAGATAGGCGGGTTGTTTGGTATCGAATCGTTGTTCAGCGCCATCCAAGATGTCCTGGATACTAAGGGTCTCGTTTCCAAACTGTACCCGCGAGTATCCTTTTTGCAACAAAAGGTTTAATTCTTGTTCGAGTGTGCGTTCAAGATATTTTTTCGGGAACGGCATTAAAATGAGGCCACGCGTTCCGTCGGGTAGTTTTTTGATAAAGTCAATGACATCGGACACCTCGTGTTTTTGCACAATTTGTCCCGATATGGGCGAGTAGAATTTGCCAATGCGGGCGTACAGCAAGCGCAAAAACTCATACACCTCTGTCATGCTCCCCACGGTACTGCGGGCATTGCCGGTAGTGACGCGCTGTTCAATGGCAATGGCCGGACAAATGCCCCGTATGTAGTCCACATCCGGCTTTTTCATGCGTCCCAAGAACTGCCGGGCATAACTGGAAAGGCTTTCAACATAGCGACGCTGGCCCTCGGCGTAAAGCGTGTCCATGGTAATACTCGATTTTCCAGAGCCCGAAACGCCCGTGACGACCACGAGTTGGTTCTTCGGAATGCTTAAATCAACATTGCGGAGGTTATTAGTCCGTGCGCCTTTTATGATGATGTGGTTGGGGTCAACGATGTCAGAATCTATTGACTGTTGGCCTTTGGCTTTTGACTGTTGACCGTTTTTGGATGCCATGGGAGAATGGTTTGAAAGCGCGAAATTCGGAAAACTTTTTGTTTTTAAAAATGTGGGGCGAAATTCATTTCGCCGAGAAAATTTAAAACCTCATAGGTTTTCAAAACCTATGAGGTTTGGGGGCCTCTTTAAATTAACTCACCAGGTGACTCGAAGTCACCCGGTGAGTTAATTTCCCAAAACCCAAGCCATTGTTCCACTGGCAAGTAACTAATCAAACATATCCCGCACCCGGTCAAAAAATCCTTTTTCCTCCTTGCCCGGAGTGGGCTGTAAATTCGGCATATCGCGGAGTTTTTCAAGCAGGCGGCGTTCCTCGTCGTTGACCTTTTTGGGTGTCCATACGTTCACATGCACGAGTTGGTCGCCCCGTCCATAACTCTGCAAAGCGGGCAAACCCTTGTCTTTCAGTCGAAAAACCTTGCCACCCTGTGTGCCCGCGGGAATGGTTATGCGAGCGCGACCTTCGAGCGTGGGCACATCCACCTTGGAGCCAAGGGCTGCATCGGCGAAGTTGATATAGAGTTCGTACACCACGTTGGTGCCTTCGCGGGTCAGTTCTTCATGGGGAGTTTCTTCTATCGCGATCATCAAATCACCTGCCGGCCCACCTTTTGCGCCGGCATTGCCACGTCCATTGACGCTGAGCTGGATGCCTTCGTTTACCCCGGCCGGAATGTCCACGTCAATCGTTTCTTCGCCAAAAACACGCCCGTCGCCTTTGCAAACATTGCAGGGCGATTTGATGGTTTGTCCCGCGCCATTGCAAGTAGGGCAAGTCACGGCGGTCTGCATCATGCCAAAGGGTGTTTGCCGCACTTGGTTGACCACACCTGCACCGCGACAAGTGGAGCAAGTGTCCACACTGCTGGCATCCTTTGCGCCGGAGCCGTTACAAGTGCCACAGCTCACCTGCTTGCGGACTTTGATTTTTTTGTTGACTCCTGTGGAGACTTCTTCGAGGGTCATTTTGACTTTGATGCGGAGGTTGCTGCCGCGCTCGCCGCGCGCTCGTCCACCGCGTGATCCGCCGCGACGACCGCCGCCAAAAAATTCACCAAAAACATCATCGGTGTCAAAGCCAAAGCGGCGGAGGATTTCATCCATGTCCATGCCTTGGAAACTGCCGCCAGGACCACCGCCTCCCATGCCCTCCAGCCCAGCATGACCATAACGGTCATAGCGGGCTTTTTTGTCGCCATCGCTCAAGACATCGTAAGCTTCAGCGGCTTCTTTGAATTTATCTTCCGCCCCCTTATCGTCCGGGTTACGGTCGGGGTGGAGCTCAAGTGCCTTTTTGCGGTAGGCTTTTTTTATATCGTCCGCGTTGGCGTTTTTCGCTACGCCCAGCACCTCGTAATAGTCGCGTTTTGCCATGAGAATGGGTGAATGGTTTATTGGTGGGGTGGTGAATGGTGGATTGGTGATTGGTGAATTGGTGGATTGGTGATTGGTGGATTGGTGGAGTGGTGACTGGTGGAGTGGTGGATTGGTGGATTGGTGGAGTGGTGGATTGGTGATTGGTGGATTGGTGGATTGGTGGATTGGTGGATTGGTGACTGGTGGATTGGTGGAGTGGTGACTGGTGGAGTGGTGGATTGGTGACTGGGCAACGGCCAATCCACCAGTCACCACTCCACCAATCCACCAATCCACCAGTCACCAATCCACCAATCCACCAATCCACCAGTCACCAATCCACCAATCCACCAGTCACCAATCCACCAATCCACCAGTCACCAATCCACCAAATTACTTCCCTACCACCACCTTTGCGTGCCGAATAATCTTTCCGCCCAGGGTGTAGCCTTGTTCGAGTATGTCAACAATTTTGCCTTTGCTTTCTTCTGAAGGAGCTGGGATTTCAGCCACGGCTTCGTGGGTGTCAGGGTCGAAATCGTCTCCGACCTTGGCATCAAGAGACGTCAAACCCTTGTTTTTGAGGATATGGGCAAGTTTATGGTGAATGAGGGTAGTGCCTTCGGAAAGCGCAGCGTTTTTGGCTGCCCTGTCAAAATCGTCCAAAATAGGCAGGAGTGCTGCCATCATGTCGCGCCCGGCAGTGCTGATAAGATCCATGCGCTCGCGGGCAGCATGGCGTTTGTAGTTTTCAAAATCAGAGAAAAGGTAGAGGTATTTGTTACGGCTCTCTTCGAGTTGCTTTTGTAGATCAGCAAGTGGGTCTGGGTTCTTGGCAGACTTATTTTCCGCTGTTTCGGTTTGATTATCATAGGTTTCAGTGTTTTCTATGATATTTTCCTGCGCCTCTTGCTCAGGTATGCCTGACTCATTTTCCTTCATGTCGAATATTTTTTTGAACGGGTTTTTCATTTTTTTAAAAGGTAGGGGAAGGGACGGCTTGTGCCCCATGGGTTCAGTGTCCAAAAACCTTTGTCAACTTTCGTGCCTTGCGTTTGGGGGTGTCAGATTGACAGTAGGGCGAAATGAATTTCGCCCTACTCCTCTTCCAACCTTTCCGTCATCTTTTGCACCAGTTTAAATTGACTAAAAAAGGTTCGGGCAATAACACGAAGCACGGTAAAGACGGGAACACCAATCACCATGCCCACCACTCCACCGATTTGGGCGGCTGCAAGGGTGACAATAAAGATTTCGAGCGGGTGTGCCTGCACGCTCTTGGACATGATGAGCGGGCCCACAAAATTGTTGTCAATGACCTGTACTATAATGAAGGTCGCGATCACTTTTAATATCATGGGCAGCATAAGGGCAAGGTCAGCATCCAGCCCGGAGGAAATGGTAATAAAGACCCCGAATACCATCCCCAAAAGCGGGCCGATGTACGGAATGATGTTGAAAAAACCGCCAAATGAGCCGATGAGTACGGCATTTTCTACTCCAAACATCCAGAGTATCATAATGCTCAACACTGAGAAGACCAACAATTGTATCAGCAAACCCCGGAAATAGCGGGTGAGCAATTCGCTGGAATCATTGACTGCCGTCTGCACCTTTTTCTCTAGCTTGTCGGGCACAATGGCATTCACGATGCCTGTGAAAAGACGGTTGTCTTGCAGGAAAAAGAAGAGGATGAACGTAACGGACGCAAAGGTGACCGCCACGTTTCCCGCTACCCCAAGAAACTTGCCAATAAAATTGCCCACCAAGGCGGGTTTGAACCAATTGGTCAAAGCCTTCTGGGTTTCCAGCGCCAAGGATTCGTTGGGACTAAGAAAGCCAATTTGGTGCAGTTGCAAATCAATATTGAAGAAAAAAGGGCGAAATTTTTCGCCAAGTGCTTGATAATCAACTGTAGCTAGGTTCCTCGCCTGAGATACAATGGTCGGGACAAAAAGAAGCAGCACCCCGGCCAACATGGTATAGAAGGTAAGAATGGTCAAGGCCGCTGCAGCGGAAGGCCCCATCCTGAATCGCCCAATGGCCAAATGCTTTCGGTAGAAAACGACCAAAGGCCGCCCCAACATAGAGAGCACCAACGCAATCAGGACGTAGGTCACAATGTCGAAAAAATAATACACGACCAGAGCGAGTACGGCCAAGCCGAGGATATAGAAAATGTTGCGGTTGAGGAAGTTCATGTGGGCATTTTTTAGGTATTGATCATGGGCAACCGCTTAATCCATTGTCCAAGTCCTTCAACTTTCGCTCCAATTCCATTACTTTTCGTTGTAAATCAGGCAGTTGCTTGAATACTACATGCGATTTGATAAAGTCCCGGTAACCCATAGCCGGGCTGCCAAAGATCGCGGTTCCAGGTTTTTCAATGCTCGAAGCCAAGCCGCTTTGGGCCTGTATCTGTGTACCATCGGCGATTTTGAGGTGGCCGGAAAAACCGGCCTGACCGCCCACCCGAACATTGTCGCCAAGGTGGGTGCTGCCAGCCACACCAACCTGTGCAGCAATTACGGTATTGTGCCCCACCTCCACGTTGTGCGCGATGTGGATTAGGTTGTCGAGTTTGGCCCCTGAGCGTATCACGGTACTGCCCAAGCTGGCGCGGTCAATACAGGTAGAAGCCCCAATTTCCACATTGTTTTCCAGCACTACCTTGCCTACTTGTGGGATTTTCGTCCAAGTACCATCGGATTGAGGCGCAAACCCAAATCCATCCGCTCCGACCACAGCATTGGCGTGCAGGATACAGTTTTCTCCAATTTCACAGTCAAAATGCACCCGAACACCTGGGTAAAGGACGCTGTTATCACCGATGCGGACATTGCGCCCGATGAAAACCTGTGGGTAAATTTTGCAGTTCAGCCCAATAACTGCGCCCTGCTCGATCACCGTAAACGCGCCAATTTCAGTGCCCGCACCCAGCTTGGCCTCCGGGTGGATGTATGCTTTTTCAGAAATGGCGGCACCGTTGGAGTTGTTGGCCTGGTCAATGATCTTGAGCAAAATTGCGAGCGAAGTACGCACGTCGGCCGTGCGCACAAGGGTGGGTGTTATTGACTTCGTGGGATGGAATTCGTTGTGTACGAGCAGGATAGAGGCAAGCGTGCTGTACGCGAATGCCTCATATTTTGGGTTGTCCAAAAAAGTGAAATCGCCCGCTTGGGCGGCCTCAATGGGCGCCCCACGGCTTACGGAGGCGTTGGAGTCGCCGTCGACCGTGCCGCCTATGAAGTGCGCTATTTGTGCGGCAGTCATTGTCATGCCGGATGCAGAATGGGCCAAATGATGAGATAAATACGGGTTGGGGCAGTCGGGCAAAGGTAGGAAAGGAAGTTCTTTGGAAGGTTGATTAAATTGTCTTCCGGATTTTGAGAGCCCGCTGTACTTATTGGTTCAAAAAAGGGCAGGACGTAAGAGCATCTGCTGAAAATTTAATATAGCGCTTGTTGGCATCCAAAGTCCTGACTTATGGTCAAAATCTAGGCATTAAAAGGCGAAATTAATTACAAAAACTTATTGTTTTTGGGGTTCTTCACCGCTTTTTATCCAAAACGATCCCTTCCAGAATCCTGACTTTATGTGTTTTTTGTCCAACGAATTAAGAAACAAATGTGTTTACCTTACTGACGTCAATTGGCAGGGGCTGTGCACGGCCCAACCTAATCTTCCAGTCTATAATCCTTGAAAGGCGGCTTCGCAGCACGCGGAGCTACTCAAACTCACACATTCATTTCTCAAAACAATTTCATCCAGTATGAAACAACCAATGGTCTTAATTTCGCCCCATCGCCCCATCGCCCCTTTCAAGTAGGGGCTTTCTTCCCCTGCTTTGTTTATTGCTGATTTCCTTCACCCCCCTTAGCACGATGGCGCAATGCTTTGCTGTATGTGAAACAACCCTTACGTCTTCAACGATCCCTACTACAGCCGTCCGTCCATTTTGTAATTCTAACGGCTTTTCCGTAACAGCAGCAGTTGAATATGATTATGATTGTGGTGATACAGATGCCGACGTGTTCGTGATTGTTGAGACAAACTTAAAAGCTGGCAATTCTCGTTTTAACGGGATAGTCTCGGATAGCATCCTACGGTTTTATAGTAATCTCCAATATGCCCCAGCAGGAGGCTCTCCTACCCTTACGAGCATAGAAACAGGTAGAGAATATCAAAAAGTTGCAATAGTTTTTCGCTTTAGGATGCCGCTACCGCCATCATCCCCTGCTTTTACAGATACTTTGATCGTTACGTTGCCTTTCGAGTTTGCTCCCAACTTTTTCTTCGGCGACACACCTTGGAATGTTTGGGTATCTGCTCGTGAACCAGACGCTGCGGGTTTGCCCATATTTCCACCAATGCCCCCGTTCAACAACTTTCTGGGCAAACTGGTAGGTACGCTGAGTTTCGACGAACCTTATTTCCCCATCGTCGGCTCACAGAATGTGAGCACCCATTTCGCTGACATGACGGGTTTATGGGCAGACCCCAACGTGAACAGAACGCACAGCTTAATGCTATTGCCCGATGCTAGCGGCAACCCGCCAGTACTAACTGTAGATGTCCCACTCTTTACACTGGGTTTTTTTAATATTTTTGCAGACCGTGGTACTTTGTTAATGTCGCCCGGTGCACAAATCAAAGTACTAAATGGTGATACGATGGCCATAGGCCGAGTAGATATGTTCACTTGTGTAGATCAGGTAAGTAAAGGCATTGTAGTGGAGCAAGGGGGTAGGCTCGACCAAGAAAGCAGCACCTTTTCAGATGCGGAATTGGCCATCCACCTTAAAAAGGGAAGTTACTTTAATTCTTATTTGGACTTGTCATTCTTCAATAATTACAGAGGCATGCGTATAGACAATAATGGCAGTTCGGCGGCTCCAAATATTGAAGCAATGTTTGTGGGACTGACCACTACTTTTGAAACAAACGTAGAGCAACTCAAGCTTCCATATCTAGGCATGGCAGCACCCACGTGCAGCAGAGGCTATGGAATGGAAATTCTGTCCCACCCGGGTGTTTTCTTGCGGAACTGCGATTTTCTGGGGCTGAATAACGGTATTCGATTATTTCGCTCTTCCTTAACATTGAGAACTTCAAAATTTGAAGGAATTATGTCAGATGCCGGCTCAACACCTGCTCACCACGGCCACGCCATTTGGGGCTTAGGTTTTGGGGCGCAAACATTCAATTTCGATGGAGGGGGAAACAGATTAATTGAGACTTGTGATCATGGATTACACCTTAGAAATATGAACGCCATAATCCATAGAACAGGAATACAGGCAACAACAGGCATTTCCTTGATCTGGACCGCACCTACCTGGGGCATCCGCGGGCTTGGAGTGCATCAGGCTGAATTTCGGGACAACAACATCGAAATCCTGAGTGGCAGCCTCCCGAGCGTGATTGGGGTGGATGTGCTGAATACCAGCAAAATGCTTGCCTATTGTAATGACGTAAATACCGCAGCGACAGGATTTGACCCCAAAGGCTACCTGTTTAAAAATGTGAACCAAAGCGACTACATCTGCAACACTGCCGACAAGATGAGCACTGGCATGGAATTCTCAGTGCTTTGTGAGGGCACGACGCTCAAAGGCTCCGAATTCGACAACTCCCCGATTGGGCTGCGGCTGAAAAATGATGTGACGCTTGGGACGCAGGGCTTGGATCAGATGAATCAAGCGGTGGAGGATCATGGGAATCGCTGGGGGAGCAGTGTGGCTACGCATGAAGCGACCATGTTCGGCGTAGTTAGTTTTTCTCGTTTAGGGGTTGACCCAGTTGAGAACGTGGCGTTTAAGCCCAACACAAACTGGCCAAACTGGTTTGTTGATGAGGTCTCACCTACCAGTACTTTCTCCTGCGCTGGCTTCAATTGTCTAACTGGAGCACCTGAATCGTCCTACAAAGACCGCAGCGTGGAAATGGCCGTGGCCAATGGGAGCATCCACAACGTCGGCCTGCCCGGAGCGATGCCAAAGATGCTGGAAAACCACTTGTATTCGGAGTTGCAAAAAAATCCGGCTTGGGCTGCCAATAACCCAATCTATGCTCAGTTCCTGCAAAGCAAGTATAGCACCACCACGGATGCCTTTTGGCAGATACAGGAAGGGATAGACGCGCTGAATAATCGAACCAACTCCGAACAAACGGCGATAGCCGCTTTGGAAGCTGATATACAGAATCATCGAAATGATTTGTACTTGATGGATAGCACCTTTGCCAGCGGTACAGCCATCAATAGAGTGCATTATACCCAAAAACTGGCCACCTTGTCCACGGCAGTAACATCTTTACAGGCACAGTTGGACGCCGTCCGTAACACTCGCCTGACACAAGCCGCCCAGTTACTCACCCAAAACGCCGCCATCGCAGCGGCACAAACTTGGGAGCAAAGCACCAAACAGGCCCATGAACTGGAGATAAACCTTTTCATCCAAGATTCGGTCAGCAGTGCCCAACTTGCCCTTTTGGATACGCTGGGCACTCTTTGCCCCAATACCAACGGTGATGCCGTTTTTCGGGCGCAAGTGCTGTACAACCGTTTTGTGGAAAAGGAATTTTTCCCCGTTTGCAATGGCGTAAGAGGAGGGGCTGGAGAACGCTCAGAAAAGGATGCCCAAGCGGTCTCCAGTTTTAGCGTTTATCCCAATCCAACCACCGGAATAGCGACCATTGCTGGCTTGGACGCTACTGGATACCGGGTGGATATACTTGACATCTCCGGCCACAAAGTAGCCTCTTTGACGCTAACGGACAATTCGCTTGACCTGACAGGCTTCTCTTCTGGCATCTACTTTGTTCGGCTCATGCACCCCGAATGTGCCCAAATCAGCACGTCCAAAATAGTGGTTTTCAAGTAAGGCTTTTCTCACCTGCACCGCATGAGCTGCCATTCTCATGCGGTGCCTATTATTTTTGTTATGCAATCAGTCAGAATACACTTGACCGCTATTGCCATTGTCTGCTTTTTTCAGGTTTCCTTGGCCCAGAAACATGATTATATCTGGGAATTTGGCTACAACTACAATCCAACAACGCCTCAAGCAGAGGCATATGACTTGAACTTTGATACTTTCCCTCCTCGTGTTCAATCTGCAGAAAGAAATATTTTTATGATTAATGGCTATTCAAATATATGCGACTCGGCAGGAAACAAACTTTTTCTTTCCAATAATTGTCGCATAGTAAATTTGAATGGCACAAATATTTTACAAGGGGATAGCATGGTGACTGATTTTGAACTGGATTACTGCAATCTTTATGGATGGCACCCTTATGAATTTTACAGTTGTTTCCTCCCCATTCCCGGATATTCCGATCGTTTTTACTATTTCGATAAATCCACTTTTAAATCCAATGGAGGGCCTTTGGTAATTTACACCAATGAGTTTCAGTACTCTGTCGTTGACGTTACCGACAGTGGGATAGATGGGGCCGTTATCTTAAAAAATAAAGTGATAATCAACAACGAGATAGGTTATGGCCAAATCTCATCTGTCAAGCACGGCAATGGCCAAGACTGGTGGTTACCGGTGCCTGCCAGATTTGGTAACAAGATCTACATGGTGTACGCAGGGAAGGATACTGTGTACATGCATCATGCCCATAGCCTTGGCCCAACATGGGGCGAAATCGATGGCTTTCAAGCCAGTTTTTCTTTGGACGGCACCAAGTACGTGCGCTACAACCCTAACTACGGTCTTTATCTCTACGATTTTGATCGTTGTGATGGCACTTTGAGCAATTTGCAATATTTTAACCCTCATGATACGATACTGCCCTCTTTCGGCGGTTGTGCCGTTTCACCCAACAACCGCTGGATGTATCTTGCTGACTTTGATTATCTGTATCAGTTTGATCTGAAGGCTCCCGATATTTTGGCATCCAAACAGGTGATAGCCGTATGGGACGGGGTGTCCAACAACCTCCCCACCAAGTTTTCCTATATCATTTACGGCCCAGACCACCGCTTGTACGTTTTCCCGCCCACCACCACCAAAAACCTCCATGTCATCAATCGCCCGGATTTGCCCCAAACCGGCTGCGATTTCCAGCAACGAGCTATAGAATTCCCTTATCCGTACCAAAACTACCCAGTCTTTCCCAACTTCCGGCTCGGCCCCCTCGACGGCTCGCCCTGCGACACCCTGGGGATCAACAACCACCCACTCGCCGATTTCCGGCCCGACCCAACGGATACCAATGCACTTGCCGTCCGCTTTTGGGACGTATCGTCCTACGAACCGGCCCAATGGGTTTGGGATTTTGGGGATGGCAGCCCGGTGAGTCAGGATACCAGTCCTGTGCACACCTTTCCTGCGTCGGGCTTTTATACGGTGTGTTTGACGGTGGCGAATCAGTATAGCGGTAGCAGTAAGTGTAAGGTGGTGGAAGTGAAAACGGTGGGCTATGGTTCAGAGCCATCGGGCCAAGGAGGAGGGCTTGTGCTGTACCCCAACCCAAGCACGGGCTTGGTATCGGTGTCAGGGCTGGACGTTCAAGGATGTTTGGCAGAAATTACGGACCTTTCAGGACGGGCTGTTGCCGCTGTACGCTTCAATAACGGCAATTTTGACCTGTCAGGGCTTCCTAGCGGGCTTTATTTTTTAAGGGTGTCCCGTCCGAGAGTAGGTATTTTGGGGATTGGCAAAATCATTATCAACAAATAAGTTATCAACAACGAGGCGACACCTTCTCTTCCGTCGGAGATGTCGCCTCGCTAACCTAACGATCTTTACCTCATGGATAGCACGTATGCCAGCGGCACCGCGATCAATGGTGCACATTATACTGTGAAATTGTCCATGCTTTCGTCGGCTGTAGGAGCCTTGCAAGCACAGTTGGACAGCCTCCAAAATGACCGCCTTACACTGGCTGCCCAACTCCTCACGCAAAACGCTGGCATCGGCTCAACCCAGACCTGGGAGCAGAACGAAAAGCTGGTGAACGAGCTGGAGATACGCATTTTCATTCAGGACTCCGTGAACGCTACCCAGCTGACCATGCTGGATAATCTCGGCATGCTTTGCCCCAATACGAATGGCGAAGCCGTATTGCGTGCCCAAGTGTTGTATAATCGTTTTATGGAGAAGGAATTCTCGCCCGTTTGCACGGGTGTAAGGGGTGGTTCAGGCGAACGGGAAGATGAACCCGAAAAGGTCGCAAATTTCAGCCTATTCCCCAATCCATCAGCGGGCATTTTCACTGTTTTGGGCATAAATGCTTTTAACAGTCAGGCAGATATATTCGATATCTCAGGGCTCAAGGTAGCCCTGCTGGGAGAGAAGGGGCGCATAATAGCGGGAAAAGCAGTGATGGCAGCTAAGTAATTGGTGGAGCAAACACTACCCTTTTATCCAAACCTTAGGGGCAAAATAACCCTCTGGCGATACGAGCCAGTACATCCCTTCGGGCAAGGCGCTAATCTGAATGCCGAGATGGTTGAACCCAGGTTCTACGGGGTGCTCCGTTCGGAGCAGCTCCTGCCCGGATGTGCTGAATATTTGGATGACCCTATTGCTCGCGGTTTCGGAGTAGAAGTCGAAGTTCAGCGTATGACTTGCGGGGTTGGGGTAGAGATTTGGCTTTTCAAACGCTGCTGTGGCCCGTTCTTCGGGTCTCTGGCTTCCGTTGGGCAACCAATTTCCCCCCGAGCGAAAGAAGCAAGTATTCATGTTGCTTTGAAGGCTGCCCCCGGTGGCGAAGTAAATGCCATTGCTTTTTCCCAAAATTGGGTCGTAACCACCCCCTGGAATGGGTATGTTGTTGGTTTCAAGCGTTTTTCCACTCAAATCAATCCGGGTAACGATGATACCTGGACCACCTTCGCCCGTTAACAAAAGTTGCTGCTGGTTGGGTAGGTAAAGCAGCGAATTACCGTACGCACTCCCAGTGCCGGCAGCGGCATTTCGACGGTAAACTTTAGTCCAGACAATGTCGCCGTTTTCTTTCCACAAACTGGAATACATGGCCTCTTCAAAATCAAAAATGGCATCGTTCAGGGCGTCACCGATCAGAGCAAACCGTCCGTTGCCCACCGAAACGATGTCTTGCAAACTAGTATAGATACTGCCCTGAGGGTCTCCGAACACGGGCAGCTCTATATCTTTGATCCAGCTCAAGGCTCCGTCAGAAGTTCTGATTTTGGCCACCTCTGATCTAGATGCCAGAAAACAGTTCCCACCCGCTTCACTGATAAACATCCCGACCACTGGATCGGCATTGTAGTTTTTAAACCATACGATGTCGCCGCTTGGGGTGAAGCGCACAAGGACCATTTTGTCACTGGAATTTCCTCCAGCGATGTAATCGCCCGAAGGCAACTGGGCTAAGGTGGTGAAAAAAAATTGGGCACCGCCAGGTGCGCTCATGGTTTTGTTCCACATTTCATTGCCATTGGCATCCACCCGAATGAGGTAACCGACCCGACTGGAGGAATTGGGGGCCGTGGCCCGCCAACCGGCGATGAGCCAGCCATTGTTCCCTACGGGCAAAACTCCTTTCGATATGCCTTCCCTTCGGTTGTTTTCGCCGTAAATATGGCGAGACAGCTCGTTCCCATTCTGGTCGAGACGAAGCAGAAAAATATCACCTTGTGCATTGGATGGCCCCGCAGTGTAGCCAAAAACCGCGTAGCCATTCCCAGTGGGAAACACCTTGGTTCCAAGATCGTAGAGTGTTGGAGAGATTGCAAATGCCTTGGCCACGTCGTTTTGTGCCGCCGCCGCAGTAGCGGCAATAAGGGCTAAAAGTGTCAAAAGTTGTTTCATGGGAAATCAATGTTTTGATGGAAAAATGAGCATTTTAGGAAGCCGATGAAAGTGACAAGTTATTATTCACGCGTTCCTTAGTTCGACTTTACCACTTTTCGTTCGATAAAAAGAAATCCTGACAATTAGTAACTTGGAGTATACTAACCCACCAAGTATGCTAACCTTGCCGCCAGGATTTCAAAGCACAATATCAGGTTTTTCTACGGCATTTCGCAAAGACGTATGGCCTAAAGCGCATTTGTTGCTGACG
>Ga0209181_10005482_pt1 | contig 18251 bp, 16 predicted proteins | sample MAT05_FD_187208 | JGI IMG/M metagenome (GOLD analysis project Ga0209181, IMG submission 187208) | Freshwater microbial communities from Lake Fryxell liftoff mats and glacier meltwater in Antarctica - MAT-05 (SPAdes) (version 2) | ecosystem: Environmental > Aquatic > Freshwater > Ice > Liftoff...
TAGTGGCGGACATTAGCCCCCACAGGCGCATGAGGTGGCGAGTTTTTAACTCGCGCCCGACCCCGCCGATGATTCAGCACCGCTGAACACACCGTCGCAAGCCCACAATGCCCCCGTCTACGACGGTGTCCATCCTACGGATGGGGCATTGCGGCGGGGTTGGTCGGCTACCGCTTCGCTGTAGCGGCGCTACTGCAAGGCAGCGCCAAAAGTGTTCACCTACATTACAGGCATCCAAAGGCGTAAAGATTAAGTCCTAAATGAAATCATAAATATTGAGGCGCTGACGATACTCACGCCATGGGGGGAGAACCTGATCGAGAAGTGCGAAAAACGCTGGCTTGTGATTCAATTCGCGCAGATGACACAGCTCATGCAGGATCACGTAATCGATCAGCTCGGTAGGTGCCTAAATAAGCTTGCGATTCGGCGTCAATGTGCCTTTCGGCGTCAGGCTACCCCACCGTTTGTCATGCGCAGAAAGAATGGGCACGGGATGATGATGGCGACGGCATCCTCGAAGTCTATATCAATACGGTAGAAGGCATGTAGACCTTGGTGCGAAATTTTATGCGTCTGTTTCGTGGTGTCCACAAAAAATACTTGTCAGGCTATCTCGCTATCTGCGGGTTTCACATTAATCTGAAGCGTATTACACCTGATTTCGTCGAAGCACTCCTCGCTACGCACTTGTAATTAACATGAGCCGACTCTAGCTGACGGTGGATAGTTTTACGAATGCTTTGCACGGTATCCTTATCCTAATGAGACATTATGATTTCTGCATTTTTCAGAATGGTTAAGCTGTGTGATGAGCTGTGGGATGGAATTTTGGGTGAACTATTTGAATAATGGGTGAGGATTGAGTATCATTCTGTATCGTTGCGCTTACAGACCATTGATATATCATTCAACTAACGTTTCTGGAGCGCCCGTGATTTAAGCACAATTGGTGTAGGAAACGCAAGTTCTCGACATCGTTCCTAAAGTGTGCTGTTATCATGCAAATACAAATAAACATACCATGTAATAATAAGTTATCGGATTAGGTTTATTATGCAGACCTCTTCTTCAAAGATTTTAAGTAGTGAACCAAACTTAGCGGCGCAAGCGGGAGTCATCGTAACAACCTCGATGCCAAATCCGCTTGGTAACGGTGCGCACAGCCCAATCGTACTCCTCAATGACAATCATATTTACTTGAACAATCGTCCACTCTCAGATTTTCAATACGCGCTTTCGTATGACACTTACGATGGTCAAAATAAGGCTGCAATGCCTGATTGGTATGCACTCACTTTACCTCAGCGCACTCAATTCAACTGCATCGAAATGACCACTGGTTTTGTCTATGCCGATGGCGGATGGTGGACAACGCTCAGTGTTGAAATTCAAATCGAGGATGGGGAATGGCTGGCAGTCCAAAACATGGAGTTCCATCCCCGTTATTCTTATATAGACAAACCCTATTACCGGCGTCCGTTTGAATCTTATGCGTTGACGTTTGAGCGAGTTAACGCCCGTGCCGTCCGTTTGATCGGTCAGCCTGGCGGACGCGCACAATTCACATCAATGGGACGTATTGCGCTCTATGACCGCGATTTGTCCCGATGGAACCCGGCACACCTGCCACTGGCACCTATGCCTCAGTTGTTCTCGCTGATTCAGCCGCATACGGTTTGGGACTTATCACAGAATTTGCAAGCGATCACGGGGCTACTGGTCAGTTTGCCACTTTATGAGATGTATCTCAACTTGGATCGGCACCAGCAGTTTCTCGAACAGGTCGAGAAAAACTATAGTGATGCCCCGGATTTGTCCCTTCTGATTAGCGAGGCGGTAGGACATACGGAATTTTCCGGGATGTATACGACTTTGAATCCAGAAGCCACACGTTTAAACCATCCGCATGTGCAAACACGGTGGAATGGTACTCTTGCCAGCGCAGTAGCACCCGTCGTGGTTGATAGTCAAGTGCTTGGCGTGATGACCACTTATGATGCTGTTGTAAAAGAACGATATGGCGACGATTGGCATCGTATCGCAGCCAAGAAGTATCAGATCGCGTGGAAAGATTATGCGGCAGCGTTGGAAAGGTCGCCGCAAATGACGCTCATTCAAATGCAAGCCGTCGCTGGGTTGTTGGGCATGATTGCCAACACAATTGCTAATCTGGCTCATGAGGCACTCACATTGCGTGAGCGTTTGCCATCCGCACGACGCTCGACCAGTCAACGCGAAATCGTATTCGAGGCGATCAACTTCATGCAAGAGAATTTAGAGGAAGACATTGACATCCCGGCTGTAGCCCAGCAAGTGGCGCTCAGCGTTACCCACTTTAACCGTATTTTTCACGACCAGTTGGGGTGTAATCCTGGTGGCTACCTCATCAACTTGAAGTTGGAGCGCGCCAAAGAATACTTGACTTACACGACTATGACCGTCCTCGAGGTTTGCACCGCACTTGGCTACACCCCCAGCTATTTCACACGCTTGTTCAAACAGCGCACCGGTGTGACACCAAGTGAGTTTGCTAAAAGTGTGCGTTCTTCGCTGTGACCCACGAACTTAACTAACGTTTTTGTCAAAGATGGTCAAAAAAGGCAACCACTCGGTTAAAAAGTAGGGGACTGCATGGCTATTTAGCCCTATGATGCACATTATGGCTAAATACTTTGGAGTTCATGATGATACGACACGACACAAAAAGTTCCCGCTTTCTTATCTTTTCACTTGTGCTTCTGCTCACTACTGCTCTTTCCGTGTATCCCACACCAAAAGTGCAGGCACAATCAGCGCCTGTCAATTTGGTTGTGGCGGCTTGGGAAGTAGAATTTACCGACGATGAGATTGCCGTTTATACGGCAGCAAATCCCAACATCACTATCGAACGAATTGACCCCGATCCGACTAGATTAGCGGCTTTGTTTGCTGCTGGTACCCCGCCTGATATCATTCGAAACAGCGGTTCAGATGTGCCGCTCTTTGTGAATCGCGGCTGGATCATGGACTTGACCTCACGCTTTGAAAGCAGTTCCGTAATTAGCCTAGATGACATGGTGCCCGCGAATGGATACTACAACTATAACGGCGCTTGGTACGGCATGTTGAAAGACTGGTCGCCCGACTTTGCCTACATCATCAACCGAAGAATGGCAGAGGCAGCCGGAATTACATTACCTCCACCTAATTCCATCATTACCTACCAACAAGCGGGTGAATGGGCAGCCTTAATGACTGTCCGGGATGGAAGCCGCTTGACGACTGCGGGATCTGAAGGATTTGGCGGTGATGGGGATGTCCAAAATGTTGCCAGAGAAGCCGGTGGCGATCTGTATTCTGAAGACTTCACACATGCCATTATCAAAGATAACCCGGCGATTGTGGAATACCTTACTTGGGCTGCAAACCTCATGCGGGACGGCTATACATTTAGTCCCATAAATCCTTCACCGGACTGGGGCGTCCCTGACCTTCAGAGTGGCGCGGCGGCTTCGATTGTTATGGGCTACTGGTCCAATGCTCAATTTGCGGAATCTGCGGATGAGGGCGTTGAAGATCCAAGTAATTTCGTGATGTACCCGGCTTTGAGTTGGTTTGGCAACAGCGTGTTTGACAGCAGCGCTGGTGGCGCTGGTTGGACGATCTCGATGGGCACCCAACATCCGGATGAAGCTTGGAATCTGTTCGAATATTACATGACTGGAGCGCCAGCAGTTACGCGGGCTCAAGCTGGTTGGGGTGTACCCTCTCTTCGTTCATTGTTTGGGTACATGAATGCACCGACTGAATGGCAGCAGCAGTGGTTAGATACCGTCAATTGGGAACTGGAAAACGCCGACACTTCTACCCGACGCATCAATCCATATTACTCAACTGAGATCTTCAATAATATATGGTACACCCAGCTTGAACAGTATCTAAATGGCGACATTACCATTGATGAAGCCATTAACAACTTGGACGCTGGCGTCAATCAGGCCATTGCCGATGGGATTGCCCAGCAGTAACGAATCGAGCTAGGTACGACGAATTCCCCTCCCCGCAACCATAAGTACGGAGGGGAATTCATATTCTGTTTCATAGGAGCATATCTATGCTGCAAAACCGAGTGGGTGTTTTGTCAACCAGAAGTCAACCACAATTCCTCGGAATGGGTAGTCGTCTTTGGAGGAAGATGGGGTGGTTCTACCTCTTTCTTGCCCCTTGGATTATGGGATTTTTATTCTTTGTCTTAGTTCCGGTGGTGATTGGCTTCCTCATGTCGTTCACAAACTTCAATGGTGGAAACTTCAATTCCATCAGGTTTGTCGGACTGGATAACTACGCTGAAGCCTTTAGAGAACTTTTCACGAACGGGGATGCGGGGTTAGCGCTGCTGCGCACCATCTCATTCACCATAACCAGTGTATTTGTTAATACAATTCTTGCCTTAAGTATTGCCAGTATGCTCAGCGGTAATATCCGCGGCAGGACTATTTTTCGAACCTTATTTTATCTCCCGGCGATGCTGCCTCTGGTTGCCTCAATTTGGGTTTTTCGATCCCTGTTGGACAATAACGTTGGGGCATTGAATGCCATCTTAGATCTCATTTTCCCCGGTACACACGTTCCTTGGCTGACACAACAAGCCTCTCTATCGCTCATCATTTTCACCGCTTGGGGAGGGCTGGGCGGTGCAATGATCATCTATATCGCCGGGATTCAAGGTATACCAACCGAATTACGGGATGCTGCCACGGTAGACGGCGCAAGCAGCTACCAGATATTTCTAAATATCACAGTCCCCATGTTATCCCCTTTGATCATGTATCAGACCGTGTTGGGCGTCATTTACGGAGTGCAGGTTCTCGTTACGCCGATCCTGTTGACACCGGGGGCAGGTGGCAGTGGAGGCATGTCAATTAGCACTATTCCAGTACGTGCCAACTATATGTTCATGGTTCACATCTACCAGGAATCATTCAACCGATTGCGCTTTGGTTATGGCAGCGCCCTCTTGTGGATACTATTTGCCTTCATTCTCATACTCACCCTTTTTCTCGTCCGAACGAGCCGACGATGGGTGTACTACGAAGTTGATCCAGATCGCAAGCCAGGAGAATGACCAGCATGAATATTGATAAATTTCGACGCGCTTTAGGCTCCAATTTGGCGTTCATAATTACCGCGATTGTTGCGGTTATTTGGGTCTTTCCAGTAATTTGGTTGATCATCAGCTCACTGAAGCTTGAAACCGAGCTAACGCGCTGGCCAGTAGTCTGGTTTCCAGAAACTCCCCAGTGGGGAAATTACACCCAGGTCTTGACTGACCCGCGTGTTGGCATCATCAATGCGACGGTTAATTCACTCGCCCTTTCTCTGATGTTTGCAATCCCGAATGTTCTGGTCAGCGCACTTAGCGGCTATGCCTTTGCTCGCATAAATGTACCCGGACGAAATCTGTTCTTGTCGTTGCTGCTCGCCACTATGTTGATCCCCTACACTGTCACAATCATTCCTCAATTTGTTGTGTATGCACAGATTGGCTTGATCAATAATCGCCTGCTCTGGTTGCTGTGGGGCTTGGGAGGTTCAGCTTATATGATCATTCTGTTCCGCCAGTTTTATTCGAGCTTCCCCAAGGAGTTGGATGATGCGGCGGAAATTGATGGGGCTAACCCATTTGCGATCTTTGTGCGAATCTATTTGCCCAATTCTGCCGCTCCCTTAGCTGTCACCTTCCTATTTTCATTCTCTGGCGTTTGGGGGGACTGGTTTGGTCAATCCTTATTCTTAACCGATAGAAACGAAACCCTAGCGATGGCACTTGCCACCGCTTTTACAAACCCGATGGGACGCCCGGTCCTGACCCAGACCTTTGCCGGAATTGTTCTTTATGCCCTACCGCTCGTTGTCCTCTACTTGCTAATGCAGCGCCAAATTACGCAAGGTATTTTGACCACGGGGTTGAAATAATATGCCAATCAAGATCGCTATCATCGGAGCTGGCTCCATCGGCTACACACGGCTTCTGGTCCATGACATTTTAGCCGTCCCAGAACTTCAGGATACGCATTTCGCTTTTACAGACATTTCGTCTGCTAACCTAGAGCGCGTGACGGCGCTGTGTCAGCGTGATATCACCGCCAATCGTCTGCCCGCGAAACTCACCAGCCACGCCGACCGATGTGTGGCGTTCGCGGATGCCGATTACGTGATCTCAGTCATCCGCCAAGGCGGGCTGGAGGCGTTCACGCACGATGTGGATATTCCGCTTAAATATGGTGTCGATCAATGCGTCGGCGACACGATCGCGCCGGGCGGCATCATGTACGCCCAGCGGACAATCGCCGCTCTGCTCGCTATCTGCGCCGATATCCGTGCCCACGCGAAGCCGGATGTGCTGTTTATGAACTACTCAAACCCGATGGCGATGAATACGTGGGCGTGTAATAAGTACGGCGGTGTGCAGACGATCGGCTTGTGTCATGGTGTGCAGGGCGGACACTGGCAGATAGCGCACTGCGTCGAAGTATGGGCGCGGCGTGAAGGGTTGATCGCGCCCGAGGAAACTGTGCACCGAGATGATGTGCAGATCCTTGCCGCCGGGATCAACCATCAAACTTGGTATCTGCAAGCCGAATGGCGTGGGATCGACCTGATCCCGATGATGCTTGATCTGTTTCAAGGGCATCCTGATTACCCACGCACCGAAAAAGTCCGCATCGACGTGCTGCGCCGCTTCGGTTACTACAGCACCGAGTCGAACGGGCATTTGAGCGAATATGTCCCTTGGTATCGCAAGCGTACCGACGAAATCATGCAGTGGATCGACCTGTCGCACTGGATCAATGGGGAGACGGGCGGGTATCTGCGCGTGTGCCGCGAAGGGCGCAACTGGTTCGAGACAGATTTCCCCAATTGGATGGCGGAAACGCCGCCCGTGTTGGGTGCGGGTCGCCGGAGCGAGGAACACGGCTCGTATATCATCGAGGCGCTAGAAACCGGGCGGACGTATCGCGGTCATTTCAACGTGATCAACCAGAACCATATCACGAATTTGCCCAACGGCTGCGTGATCGAAATTCCCGGCTATGCAGATAAAACGGGCATCCATATGCCTGTCATCGGCGCGTTGCCACTAGCGTGTGCCGCAACTTGTTCAGCGAGCGTGCGCGTTCAAGAGATGGGTATGGAAGCAGCGGTACATGGCGATGTTACCCTGCTCAAACAAGCGATGCTGCACGATCCGCTGACTGCTGCGGTCTGCAATCCAATAGAGATTTGGCAGATGGCGGATGAGATGCTCGTCGCAGAAGCGGCGTGGCTGCCGCAGTACGCAAATGAAATTGATCCGGCACGTCAGCGACTGCTTGATGCCGAACAAAATGGAACGAGGGTAGAACTTCGTGTGACGGAAGGCGCAGCGCGCCTGCATGAAAAGTCGATCCAGGAAATGGAAATGGATCGAGCAGAGGCGCGGGCAAATGCCGCCGCCGCCGATAAAGGCAAGATGACAAAGGTTACGCAGTAAATCACATTCGCTACAAACTAGTTTTCAAAATGAGGTCATCATGACAACGAGATATCGCTTGTTTAGTTTTGTGCTGCTTATCGCCGCCTTCGCTCTGGTCATGCCATTAGGGGCGCAAGAGGACGAAACCATTCTATCGTTTGAAGCGGAAGCCCCATACAACGCACTGAGTGGCAGTTCAGAAATTGCCGACTGTTGGGCGTGTTCCGAAGGATTGATCGTATCCAATGCGAACATCGATACGCAGTGGTCGCTGCAATTCAATCGCGTCGATGTTCCTAACGAAGGCTGGTATACGCTCGCCATCGACTATCTGAACGGCGGCAGCGGGTCACCGATCTCGGTTCACACGGCGGCGCTGGAAGTCAACTACAGCGCCCCTACAATCACCATTCCGTTTCCATCATATGGCGATTGGAATATCCCGACTTCGCTCGTCGTTGACGTGCCGATTTATCTGCGTGCGGGCAGCAATACCCTGCGGTTCTTCAACAGTGGCGGCTTAGGCGCAGCCTACTTTGACCGGATTACGCTTACGCCTGCGCCAGAACGCCCGTCGCAGGGTGAATGTGGTGACGGTGATCCGCGTGATCCAAACGTACAACCGTTCTCGTGTGATAGCATCTGGAATATGCCAATTGGCGCGGACGCTGTTTATGTACCTGCCGACATTCAATGGGAAGACAGCACGGTTGCTGAGCCGTTCGAGCATCCGACCTTCATCGTCGCTGACATCAATTGGTTTTTCGTGGCAGGCACAAGTGATCCTGTGCGCGGAAGTTTCGATCCCGGTGAACCCAATGAAGAAGAACCGAACGGTCTATGGCGCTGCAACGGCGGCAGCATTTATAACGGTGTACTTCACTTCCCCGATAACGCCTTCGTCGGGGATGCGACACTTGATCCCTACGAAACGCCAAACAATGCCGGGGCAATGCTCCAGCCAGATGGACGCACCCTCGTTCAGTTCCAACCGCTGGCGCGCTGTGAAGCGACGGGCGATGTGTACGGTTATGCGGCGGCGACCCAAGACTTGTACGGACAGGGCATTCTTGGTGGGCATTTCGGATCAGGACTGTCGAGTATTGGCGGTATGCTTCGTGCAGGCGAACTGACCGGCGATGAGCCAATCCGTCATGCACTCCAGATTGAACTGGGCGGCGGGTGGAATTACTACTACAGTACAGATCGCTTCGGCTATCGCTGGCCGGCAGATCGCCATGATTGGGGGGCAGCAGAGTCTTATGGCGGCTCTAATCCCGCGCTGTTGGCGGGATCACTTCTAGCGCTCCCACCTGATGTGACAGCGGAAGCACTCGGTATTCAAACCGAGCCGGGGCTGAAGTTGTTTCACGCCTTACAGGATTATGGGGCTTATGTAGTCGATGACGCAGTGCTCAATGTCTTCCAGTTTGGGGTGGAAGGGGCAGTACTCGATGACTTTGAGCAAACCTATGGCTTCAGCTTTGAGACACCCGACAACGTGGATTGGGAAAACCCGCCCGCTTGGTTGACCGACGTGTGGGCGATCTTCGACGCGCTGCACATCATTGATAACAACAGTTCGAACAGCATCGGTGGCGGTGGTGCGCCGCGTCAACCGTATGCGCCGCCGTTGCGTTAGGCACAAATCATCTATCACATGGGGAGTAGCGACAAATACCGCTACCCCCTATCGACACTTCAGTTTTCTGTTTGCCGGTTGTAGAAGGACATACCATGCACCTCTCGAAGGAAGTCATCGCCGAACGTCTGCGGCATGAGATCAATGAACGCGAATTTCAGGGTCACATCATCAATGGGCTGCGTGAAGAGTGGGAAACAGCGCGTCACAGCTACGACGCACTGCTGGATTTGTACGCGCGCGTCAAGCAGGCACCGATGCGCCCGGATTGGCATTACGTCGAACCTTCCGATCTCGCTGGAATCCGCGCTGAACGTCCGGCATCTGTAACGCTGCCTCGATTTTATCTGGCGGAACATGAGATCGCAGCGAAAATTCATGGTGCATGGTTAGGTCGTGTGGTGGGCTGCATACTGGGCAAACCGCTGGAGGAAGGTTTAACCGCCACACAAATCAAGGAATACCTAGAAGGCGCAGATGCCTTCCCACTCGACAATTATGTGCCTACACAATCGCAGAGCGCGAAAATCTTACTTCGGCGCGACTGTGTGCCAAGTATGCGCGGCTATGTTCAATACGCCCAGGAAGATGACGATTTCAATTATATGTGTCTCGCTCTCAAATTATTAGAGCGCAAGGGTGTCGAATTTACTACACTTGACGTTGGGATGAATTGGTTGGAGTCCATTCCTTTCTGGTGGACATGGGGACCAGAACACGCCATCTACCTTAATCTCGCAACAGCCGTAGGCGAACAAAACCCGGCAGGAGTGGATGTCGAGTCCCTGATCGATTATATGAATCCAGGCATCGAATGGATCGGTGCGCAAATCCGCACGGATGTTTACGGCTACGTCTGCCCCGGTAGCCCGGAAATGGCAGCTGAGTTTGCCTGGCGAGATGCTTATCTCACACATCGTAAAACAGGTATCTACGGGGCGTTGTGGGTGGCAGCGATGAACGCGGCAGCATTCACGCTCTTAGATATGGAGATGATCATTTGTGCTGGTCTGGCACAGATTCCGCATAAATCGCGCTTTACCGAAGCGATCTTACAAACGATTGAGTGGGTACGCGCAGATCAAGATTGGGAAAAAACTGGCTGCCGCATTGCTGAAGCATATGGTTATTATGGCAGTGGCGGCACGATCAACAATGCATGTTATGTCGCCGCCGCACTGCTTTACGGCTGGGGCGATGGGCACGAGTCCCCAAGCATCATCTTTGAGCGGACGATCACTATTGCGGTGCAGTATGGCGATGATACCGACTGCAACGGGGCTACCGCAGGTTCAGTCGTGGGTTTGGTGCTAGGCGCGGCAGCCCTGCCAACAAAATGGACTGCACCACTTAATGATAGCCTGCGGACATGCGTGGTGGAGTTTGGACAGGTGAGCATCGCCGCGATGGCGCAGCGCACATTTGAGATGAGTAGGATTGTGCGGGCGGTGAAAAAGCTGCGCGATCCTATCTACCAGGCAGAATGGAAGCCTACAGAGGAATAAGGAGCAGCGCGTGATCGGTCAAGGTAAAGTAGAGCGACACAGCAACTCGACTGTATTTACCCTGGATCTGGTGCAAGTAATCTTAAATTATCGTAAATGCTCAGCCCTCACCCTAAATCCCTCTCCCACAAGGGGAGAGGGACTTTCTAAGGCTTTTCTCCCCCTCTCCTGTTTGTGGGAGAGGGGGTGCCGAGCGCGCTCGGACGGGGTGAGGGCTGAGCAGTTACAAATTATCTAACTCAGCGCGGAATTCAATACTGTATTCCTACACACATCACGAAAAGGACACGCAATGATACTGCCAAACAATTATCTTGAACGTACTTACGCGGGCGTTCTGGGAAAAATGATAGGTGTTTATCTCGGACGCCCATTTGAGCAGTGGTCGTATGACGACATCATGCGGGAGTTGGGTGAGATCCATTTTTATGTCAATGAGAAGCGCGGTGTTCCGCTGGTTGTGACCGATGATGATTTATCAGGCACTTTTACCTTTGTGCGGGCACTGGCTGATTATGAGTATGCTCCCAATGTGACACCGGCTCAGATTGGTCAAACGTGGCTCAACTATATCATCGAGAATCGCACGATCTTGTGGTGGGGCGGCATGGGCAACTCTACCGAGCATACGGCGTATTTACGCTTAAAAAATGGTATTCAGGCACCTCGAAGTGGCTCTGCGGCGCTCAACAGTCAACTGATTGCCGAGCAAATCGGCGCTCAAATTTTCATTGATGGATGGGCGATGGTGGCGCCTGGCGATCCCGAGCGAGCAGCAGATCTCGCCAACCGTGCCGCTAGCGTTAGCCACGATGGCGAAGCCGTTTATGCCGCGCAGGTGATTGCCGCAATGGAATCACAGGCTTATGTGGAAAGTGACCTCAACACCCTGCTGAATACGGCGCTGAGCCTGATCCCGCGCAACTCAGTGATTCAACGTATGATTGGCGACATCCGCGAGTGGCACAGCCAATACCCGGATTGGCGTACCACCCGTGAAAAGATCGCTGCCCAGTATGGCTACGATCAATGGGGTGGCAACTGCCATGTCGTGCCCAATCATGCCCTGATTATCTTGAGCTTGTTGTATGGCGATAATAATTTCCAAAAATCTCTGATGATTGTTAACACATCCGGTTGGGATACAGATTGTAACTCCGGCAATGTCGGCTGTCTGCTCGGCATAAAAAATGGGCTAGCGGGCATCGACGTTGATGCCGATTGGCGAGGTCCTGTGGCAGATCGTTTGTATTTGCCTACAGCCGATGGCGGACGGGCGATCACGGATGCTGTTCAGGAGACATATCATCTCGTCAACACGGGTCGCACTCTTGCAGGACTACCCCGTCTTGATCCCAAAAACGGCAGCCGTTTTCACTTTGAACTGCCTGGATCGGTGCAGGGATTTACCACGCACACGCCTGAAACTCTCGTCCTCGAAAACGTCGCTGGACACAGTGACGAAGGCACACGCAGTCTTGCGATGCATTATAAAACAGCTAATGGAGCCGCCCGGACCTCTACGCCTACGTTTATTCCACCTGATGCCATCAACATGATTGGCTACCAGCTTCACGCCTCACCCACCCTCTTTACAGGGCAAACTGCCCATCTACGCCTCTGCGCCGATGCAATGAATAAGGGTGCGGTGTCAGCGCAGATTTACATCGAGGTCTATCAGGCAGAGAATAAGCTGTTCCGTATCTCTGGACCACTCATCACGCTGGATACAGGAGCTTCTGTGGACATAAAGTGGATCATCCCTGAAACGGAAGGCTGCCCTATTGCGACCATTGGCATCGAACTGACGACCGAGGTCCCTGCGACCAGCGGGAGCCTCTATCTCGACTACCTGACGTGGAGCGGCGTGCCGAATACGACCTTTAAGCGTCCAGCCACAGGGGGCAGTCTGTGGCAGCAAACATGGGTCAATGGGGCACATCACTTTGATATATGGTTTGCTGAAGCCTTCCGCATCTCGCAAAACTCCGGGACCGGCTTGATTATGCAAGGAGGACGCGATTGGGATGATTATCAGGTGACTGCCGCTATTGTGCCTCACATGAGTGCTGAAGCAGGCATCGCGGCCCGTGTGCAGGGCTTGCAACGTTATTACGCCTTGCTGTTGTGCCAGGATCAGACAGTGCGCCTCGTAAAAGTTCTGGATGGGCGAACCGTGCTGGCGGAGATGCCCTATGAATGGGCATTTGAACGCGCTTACGACCTACGTTTGATCGTCTCGGGTTCTCGTTTGCAAGCACGCATCAATAATCAGCTCGTTTTTGATCTGGAAGACTCTGCGCGTCCGCTGCTGAAAGGCGGAATTGCACTGGTTTGTACTGAAGGCTGCATGGGAACCAACGCTGTGTCTGTCGCACCATTAACCACTGAGGAGTCAATATGAAAATAAAAAGCATCTTTACGCTGAATCGATGCCTTTAGGCGTCTTAGATGCCACAGAAAAAGGGGTGAATCAATTTTTAAGCGCCGCATGTGGCTTGACTGCACACTGGGGTCTTTACTCTGTACTAGCAGGACATGAGTGGGACTACTTCAATGATCGTATTCCTCTTGCGATCTATCGCCCCCTAATGCAGCGCTTCAATCCACAACGCTTTAATGCCGAAGAATAGGCTGATCTGCTGCTTGAGGCAGGCATGAAGTTCTTTATGATCACCAGCAAACACCATGACGGATTTTGTCTCTGGAATTCACAGCTGACCGATTTTAAGGTCACAAACAGTGCTTTCAAGCGCGACATCATTGCTGAACTCGCTGTAGCGCTGCAAGATCGTGGGATTGCTTTGCATTTCTACTATTCACTCGTTGACTGGACTGCACCACTCAATGATAGCCTGCGGACATGTATGGTGGAGTTCGGACAGGTGAGCATCGCCGCGATGGCGCAGCGCACATTTGAGATGAGTAGGATTGTGGGGGCGGTGAAAAAGCTGCGCGATCCTATCTACCAAGCAGAATGGAAGCCTACAGAGGAATAAGGAGCAGCGTATGATCGGTCAGCTTCAGCTCAATGTATTGCATCGCACCGGTGAATATCCATCTTTCGACCTCGATTTGCTGGCAGTGCAGCAGCAAATCGCGCACGCTGCCGGGCTGCGAACCACACTTCTGATGAGTTACAGTGCGTTGTTTAGCGATGATGCGGTACGCCTCGCTCAACAGGCACAAGCGCAGTATGGAGATGAGATCGGGATCGCCCTCAATACCGTTGGCGGTCCCCAATTCGAGGCGCGGTTTGGGATCAGCCCTTTGGGAACTATGCGTCCCTATTGGCTGTACAGTCAGGCGCAAAAACAGGAAATCGCCGAATTGATCTTTGAGCAGTTCTACTTGCGGTTCGGCTTTTTTCCGTCGGCACTATCCTCTTACTACTTGGATGCGCCGACGATCAACTGGCTCAAGCGGCACTATCCAACGTTGGAAGTGGTCGTCGCCACCTGTTTTGAAGAAGGGACAAAAGTCTACCGCGGATGCAACTATGCCTGGAATCTTTATTCCGAAGGCGGACACTGGTCGCCATGGATACCGTCAACACACCACGCACAAGTCCCCGCGTTGGGTACAACCGATGACAGTGGTGTTGTAGGGCTGCCACACCTTAACCGGGACATGTTCCTGTGCGTTGAAGATCGCGATGACTACTTCAGCAGTCATCCCATGAACATCATGCGCGGGCTGGCATTTGACGGTGACGACTATCCCTACTTGTATAACTTTATCGATGAATCGGTGCTTCAGGCACGCTATAACAGTGGTTTTGCCTATTGTAATGTTTTTGCCAGCGCGTTCTGGATGAAACCGGTAGGCTATCAAAAATGGTTTGATGGGGATAACCATCGTCTCGAAAACATCTATCGTGACTGCCTGAATTACTACGGCGAACTGAAAGCCCGAGGACTGGTCGTTGATATGACCATGACCGAATACGCACGCTGGTTTCGCGCTGCTGAAAGGAGCAGTCGTTCAGTCATTTCGTTGTGGGATGATATCCTGTGCGGAACAGATCGCCAGATGTTCTGGTATGCCGATCCTGCGCTGCGGGTGACTATCGATCCGCTGCTTGGCGGCACAATCACCGACCTGCGTCCCTGGATCGGGCGACCTCATCGCCCAGTCGGAGCCGACTCACCCTTCAAATCGGACGGCAGCTACCCCTATCTGCTGCACCAAGGATATCGAGGCGCTTTCTCGTTAGATGGCAACACCCGTTCCGGTTTTGAAGCCACCCTCGTTCATAATGGCGAAAGTCGCTCCCTGACGACGCGGCATGGACAAGGTAAAGTAGAGCGACACAACAATTCGACTGTATTCACCCTGAATCCGCTGCAAGTAATCTTTAGTGATGAAGTTAACGTTCAGATTGTCACACGCTTCACTTTCGCCTTCGGCGGAACAATACAGGTAGAGCGAGAATTGATCGCGTCGTCCGATCCGAATGCACAGATTGAGATACGCGAATCGTTTAATGGTATCTATGGCACAACTGAATATTCGGCTGATCTTGAAGGCATAGTTGTCTATCTTGAGACTGAAGAGGAACGCATAAGTTTTGACCATGACGGCTATCAAGGGAGAACCGCGCTGCGGGAGAATGTGCAATGGCTTGGGTTGATCGTCCCCGAAATCAATACCGAGGTGCAGTGGAAACTTGAGCAACCCGGACAAGGGCAGATCATGGAAGCACATCTGTTCACGATGATGTACGTGCTGCGGGTCACTCGTTTGATCTCTATTGGGCAACCCTTGATCTCTACGCTGACGCTGCACGCGATCAATTAACGGATGTGCGGTTGTCGGTCACAAGCTGAAACGTGCCAGCGCTATGATAGATCTGCTTGCCATTGATCGTAAGAACGCGCTGGTTTCCTTCGCTCAAAATCTCAAATCTGCCGTGATTATCCTCATAGACAAATCTGCTGCTGCTGGCATTTATCGGCAGATCACATCCCCAGATGAGAGAATTTCCCTGCCGTCGCACGCCGTAGAGTCGTGTCACAAAATCAATCATTACCAGCATAGAAGGGGAATAGCTGGGTTTGGAAGGGGTAAATTCGCCAGTCCAGGGATTGAGCTGTTGAAACCAGAACTGTCCGGCGGCGTGGGCTTGGGTCAGCGCGTTGACCCATTGAAGCATGACATGTTGAAGATCAGCAAATTTGCCATAGTATTCAAACCAGCGAGGAGCGCGGAGAGCTGTCAGCGCTTGCGCCGCGCCACCCCATGAATTTGGGGACAGTTCATGGACAAATGCTGGGTCGTCTGCTGCAATTGAGGGTAAGGGATAGGGTGTCCAGAAGGCATTCGGATTCTTGATTTGCCAGGCATAGATTTTCTCAAAAAGCACCTGATCGACAACATGTTCTCCTAAAACCCGGATCATGGCATCACCTCGCACCCGGACGAAGTTTCCCTGACTGTCAAGATCGTAAAAGCACATGCTTTCCGAGTCAAAGGTATGTTTCAGGATCGCGCTGCGTATCATCACAGCTTTTACATCCCATGCGGCGGCTTCCTTGGTTCGTCCCAGGATTGCTGCCATCTTCGCCAGTGCGATACGTCCACCATACATATTCGCAGACAGATCTGGTGCAAGATAAGGCAGATTTCCGACTGGGGGACACACGCGAGCATCACGCTCAGGGCATTCTTGGGGCAGACCGTGAAAGCGTGGGCTTGTGTCGTGACCAGTATCGAATTCGCAAAAGGCTTCACACAATCCTGTGCCGCGTGTATTGCGGTAGAGCATTAGCCAGTCATCCCATTTCGAGCAGGCGTGGTAGCCTGTTCGAGAAAAGCGACATCGCCTATCTGTTCGTACAGTTCGAGGGCGGTTGCCGCGATAGGCACAACCATTTGAATCTGCCCAGTGCCGGTGTCTTCCGACCACACCCAACAGGGAAGGTAACCATCTTCGCGTTGGTAATGGAAGAAAATTTTATGGTTGTTGAGCGCAATCTGTGGGTCTATGGCGCTGTAGATCAATCCCTCCAGCGGGGCGCATTCCAACCACACCCCACGATATTCCGCGCCTTCTATCAGAACAGGGTGAGGGTAGGTGTATATCGACTGGATATTCTTGCTGAGATCGCTGATGGCTGATGCGAAAGCAGTTTGTAAGGCATCGTTGTCTGATTCAAAGAAGATAGACATCGCGCTCACTTACTCGAATTGAAATTAGTAGTCAATATGGGCAAACGCCGTCTCATAAGCTTATAGCGTTCCTGATACGCTTCATATGCCTTCAAAACATCGCTCCGTTCGCCGCTGAAAACGCAGCGTGAGCAAAAATATATGTCTTGTTCCCAGTGAAGTTCGGCGCTGTCGATGCCACGTGCGAAGCAGTAGGGGCAGCGAAAAACAAGAGGGGTAGTATGATCAACAGTTGACATAGCAATCCTGAGATATGCGAATTATTTTCTTTTAACTCCAGCCTGCTTTGATTCTAACGTCATACTGTGATTGAGTAGCATGGAAAATCCACCACAATATTGCTTTTTTGAACCAGAAAAGCCATTCCCAAGCATAGATCGCATTCTTCTTGCAATTGGAAGCTTATGTGCCAAAGATAAGGACTTTCAGAAGCCAGACAGTGGGTTCTTTATTAGGTCAAGTAATGCGGGTCGGCGTCAGGCGGAACAAACTTATTTGGTTGGCAGCGCGTGAAAGCGTCGGCTGCGTCGCGAAGTTCAAATGCGCGTAAATTCTCGCGATTCTTTCTTGCACTACCCTTTCAGGGTTGAGATAAATAGGTGGTCAAGGCGCGTTCGGACGTGTCATCGTTGTGGGGTGTCATCAAAATAAGTCCATCTGTCTAGGGACTGCCGGCGCGTTTGCGAAGCGTGCGTGAGCTGAGGTGAAGTCGGGAGTTTCGTCCCAAGTGCGTCCATCCAGTAGGCGATTTTCACCGGGCTTGAACGCAGATCCCTGTTTGAACATGAATGGTGTGCCGTGCTGTTGGCAGAGATCGCGTAGCGAGCACGCCCATGCTGGATCGAACGGGCGACACTGCCGGCAGGGACTTTCATCCACTCCTTGACGCCGTTATCGCGCCATTCCGGAGTTTTGTCGAATGTTCTGCCATGCCGCGTGGCAAGTGCGCGGGCGTAGCAGTTGTCGCAGCCGGGCGATAGTGCCCGGCACGCCCAATCGTAGAAATTGATGGTGTGGGTAGCCCACTCGATACTTGTCTGTCCCATTAGAAATCCGCTCCGATCATGGCATCGGGCGTCGGATCATTGGGAATGTCATTGATGGACGTGTCATGCCGGACACTTATCATGGTGCTGGCGGACAGGTGGATGTCGGCAGAGCCTTCGCTCAGAGCGAGGGTGACAACGTAGGTGGGATTAAAGATCAGACCATACGGACGAAGGGAACGGATGCGGTAGCCTTCGTAGAAGCCGACGGCGTGGACGCGCTCGGTCAGCGCGTCTAGGGCGACGAAAGTGCGCAGGGACAGGGTGTGCTTAAGGTTAGTCTCCTTGTTTGGACGGATCACCATTGCTGGCGGGCGAATCGTTTGGCACGGCGGTTTAAGGTTTCTTCGCTAACGGTTGGCAGATCGGGATCAACGGTATCGGCGGGT
>Ga0209181_10005488_pt1 | contig 18239 bp, 13 predicted proteins | sample MAT05_FD_187208 | JGI IMG/M metagenome (GOLD analysis project Ga0209181, IMG submission 187208) | Freshwater microbial communities from Lake Fryxell liftoff mats and glacier meltwater in Antarctica - MAT-05 (SPAdes) (version 2) | ecosystem: Environmental > Aquatic > Freshwater > Ice > Liftoff...
CCCCTCATTTTACCTTCCTCTTAAAAGCAAAAAAGCGGCCCTAAAATTTGGTACCGTGCCCCCGACTGCTTTTCCTTTGTAACCAAACAAACACTGCCTGACTTTCACTCTTTCAACCTTGTGTGGAATGCAGTACTTTCGAAGCGTACCATTTGCCGGGCCGTGAACGCGCCCCGCTCGCCTCTTTTTCCCCATTGACCTCCCTTTCTGTGGACTTTCCCTTTCCTTGTGTGTGCCGCCCGCTGGGCGCCTTGCCCTGAACTGGCATGACTTTCCATCGCCGCCAACGTGTCAAACTTTTTGCTCAAACAAAATGAACAACAAACACAAATCAAAACAAGAGTTCGCCACAGAACTCAACATGAGTGCCAAGACCCTCTACCGCCTCATGAAAAAAATCGGTATCCCTTACAGCGGCAATCTGCTCTCTCCGAGCGAGTATATGTATATCGCCGACCGTTTGGACGAGCACAAATTTTCGCAAAACCTCGGCAGTCCGGGAGAAAAAAGGGACTCTGACAGCGGGGCGGCGGAATAAATATTTGACTGTCCCAAATTGTCCCAAATTGGGGCTTGTGCCTGAAAACAGGTTCCCACACCTTTGCAAATAGCCGTTGGCGGACCGAAACGGCTGCTTAATCTTCCGTGCGTAATCTGAACGAAAAGTGTGGGGTAACACAAAAAAAGCGGGCAGCAGTTGCACCTGCCGCCCGCCAGTGGTATTCCTTTTCGCTGAAAGGGACCGGTACCTCATTCCTGAAATGGCCGGAACACAAACAGAGTAGGGAATCACTAAAACTGGTACAAAAGTATGCGTTTCAACAAAATTCTGCTGTACGGGATGCTGAGCGTGTTGCTCGGAGTATTCTGGGAGGCACCCACTGCACAAGCGCAGTGCAACATCACGGCGAGTGTAGTGAACAACACGGTTGTTCTCACTTTGGCTAACCCTCAGTCGGGCAGCACTTACACCTGGAACACCAGCACCCTCGGTGGTGCGGCCATCGCCAGCGGTAGCCTCGCGCTGCCGAGCTGGTCGGTATCGTTTCCTTTTACCTCACCCAATTTCTTTTTTTTCACCGTGAATATGGACGGGATGCCCTGCGCCAAGTATCGGGTGAGCATGGGTATAGAGTGTGAAGCAGCCGGCTTTACCACGACTACCACCCCTGCAAACTGTAGTGCGAGTTTTCAGCCGCTCAATTTTAACGGCATCGTATGGCACGCCTGGAACTTTGGCGACAGCTCGCCGGAGTCCTACGCGGCTGCGCCGTCGCACATTTACGGGAGCAACGGCACTTTCAACGTCTCTCACTGGATGATTACAGCGGGCGCGGGCAGCAATGTGCAGTTGCCTTCTTTCGATATCTCCCGGTGCGACCAGAGTCTGACGATGAACTGCAATGTGACACCAACCATCGTGGACGACATTGACTGCTGCAAACTGCGATTGCGCGCCTTCGGGCAGTTCCCCAATTGTCAGCATATATGGGAAGTGCGGCCCGTGAGTAGCCAGCAGGCGCTGTACAGCAGCAAAGCGCAGGATGCGACTTGGTACATCACAAACATCAATACCAGTGTAGTTACGCAGGTGGTTGTATACCACAAGGTCACTTGCAACGGCAGTGTGCTGTCTGAGACGACGACGACTTACTCGTTCACAAACCAAGGCATTTTCGTAGGAGCCAACCCGAACATCCCAAGTGGGCCGATGCCAGACCCTACGGCTTTGATTTCGCTCAATACAGCCACCTGTGCGTTTAACAGCCAGTTGGTGTTTCCGACAACGACCAACGCTTACGGTGGCAACATCTTCGTCAACAGCACTTTGCAGATTGACCGGGGAACGGCTTCCGTTGGAATTGTTTTCAACGATGCCAATGTGTGCGTGTCCGAATGTGCGGGCATTGATGTGCTGGAGAATCGACGGTTGCGCATCTCCAATGTCACTGGCAACGGCTCTGTCCATGAAGGCAACTGCGGAGCCTGGCGGGGCATAAATGTCAAAAACACAGGCACGCTTCGGCTGGAAGGAGCCTCTAATACCAACGAGATGCTATCCCTGACTGTGCGGGGGGCCATGCAAGCGGTCAGAACGCTGAGCGGTGCTAATTGCACAACCAACAATACCCGCTTTACCAACAACTATGTGGGGGTATTCGCTACCGGGACACTGACAAGCCTTGCCGTCCCGAACGCTCCTTTCTTGACCAACACCAGATTCACCACATCGGGCGCTCTTCCGACGCCTTGCTACGGGGTGGCTGCGCCGGAGCTACTCAGCCGGGCGGGCGGCACCTATTCCGTGGCGCGCGGTTTTGTGGGCATCCTGGCACTGAACAGCAACTTGCGCATCAATGGAGTGACCGCAGGGTCTGTCCAGTTTTCTGCGCTCGCCAACGGGCTATGGACTGAGAATCCGGTCAGTACTTCGTCGGTCAATGCTGTGGTCTCCAACTGTACGTTTAATGGTATAAATGTGTTGGCCGCCTATGGCAACTTGCGCAGCGGCAGGGTCATCTACTTTTTGCACAATGCCGGTGGTCGGCGGCTCAACGTGACCGGAAATGTCATCTCCAACGGAGCGGCGGGCATCGTAGCCGAGTCGCAAGCGCCGGGCACCGTTCTGGTGGCTACTGGCAACAATTTCAGCAATTGCTCCCGCAGCGTGGATATGGTGCAAGGCGCAGCGGGCCAGTTTGGTATATGGAATCCAGGTTCCGTCACCACCCTGATACAGGGCAACGCCTTCGCTTTCAGCCAGTTGGCTGCTGTGCGGTTCACTACATCTTCTGCGAATGCCTCCACCATCCGCATCCTGAACAACACCAATAACTTCACAGTATCGGCTGGCGACGGGATCTTGCTGCAAAGCCCCGCCGGGGCGGTAGCGAACAACATCACAGTGAGCGGCAACACCATCCAGCACAACAGCAACAATGGAAGGGGCATCGCACTGGTGAACATGATTGGGGTGCAAGTGACTGGCACGAACACTGTCACGAGCAATGCTGCGGGCAATAAGCGGGGCATCTATGTGGAGGGCGGTAGTGGAAACACCATTTCCAAAAATACGGTGACCGGATGCAGCACGGGAATGCTCGTCCAGAACAGCACGATGAACGTCATTTCCCAAAACCGATTCGTGACCAACAGCATCGGATTGAACTTCGTCGGCACAGATGACTGCATGGACCAAATCAAGTGCAACAAGTTTGACGGAGGCGCCATCGGCTTGCTCTACGATGCTTCGGCTAGAACCCAGTCTCAAAGCCCCACAGGCAATACTTGGCTCAATGGGGTAACGGTAGGGGCAAGGCATCTGGGGAACAATGTGACTGTTCCACAATCGGTCTATCAGACCCCTCCGAATGGAATAACGCATCCTGGGGCCATCCAAATACCGAACAGTGGTTTGCCAACCACTGCTTGGTTTAATGGTATGGGCAACGCAGGTAGTTGCCCAGAAAACGACCCGCCCGGCAGTCCCGGCAGCGACGCTTTCTACGACTCCGATGCCATCACCGCTACCACAGGCATCCAGACCGGGCAAAGCTGGCAAGCGGGGTATGATTGGGTCAACAAGCGGCTGCTTTACCGGAAACTGCAGAACAACCCGGGCTTGCTTAGCAATGCGACCGCGCAAAGTTTCTACTCGGCGCAGGCCAGCACCTCGGTCGGGCAGTTGGACTATGTGGAACAGCAATTGGAAGCGACAGGCGTGTGGACTGCGTCGTCGCTGTCACAAATCCCTGCATTAGACAGCACGATGGCCAATTTGGTCGGCCAGATCGAACTGATCGACAGCACGATTGCAACAGGTACGCTGACTCCCGCACAGGAGCAGGCTTTGTTCGATCAGCGGACAGTCTTGGAAAGCCAGTATACGGCCAAGGGAAATGATCTGGCCGCCATCCAGCAGCCCGTGCTGAACGCCCTGCCTACGCAGTGGGACAACATCGCAGCCTACAATACGGGTATTATAGCCACCAGCGTCTGGGGTCAGAACGAAAAGACCTTCAACGACATCTACCTGAACAAGATACTTCGCAACAAGTGGCTTAACCTCAGCGAGTACACGACCCTGCGCACAATGGCGGAGCAGTGTGTTTGGGAGGGCGGCTTGGCGTCCGCAAAAGCACAGATTGCGCTCAATGTGCTCTACGGCGACAGCCTCAGTGCTGTACCATGCAGCAATGGCAATCGAGATCAGCCTGCGATCACAGCTGCGACCGCGCAAGGTATTTTGCAGGTGTTCCCGAACCCTTCTACGGGGCTTTTCACCTTGTTGTTGAATCCGGTTTTGACTACAGAACAGCTTGCTCACGTGGCGGTAGTCAACGCGCAAGGTCACATAATTTCAGAGTCCGAACTGCCAGCAGGTGCCCTTCAATATCAGTTTGATTTGGGCAGCCAACCAAGTGGTTTGTACTGGGTTCAAGTCCGTCAGCCTGGCCTATTGCCTCAGTCCATGAAGGTGTCTCTCATCAAGTAATCCACCTGGTTCACTTGCAGGCATGGCTGTGTCCGCCAGCCATGCCTGCCTTTTTATGCTTATTTACCATGCGCCTACTATTTTTCTTATTCCTTACTGGGCTGTTAACGCCACCTTCTTCTGCTCAAAAGTATGACAATGTGTGGTTTAGCGCTTACAAATACCTCAACCAGCTGCCCGACGGCAATTTTCTGAACTTCTCATCTTCATCCCCTGCTGCGGAAGGCCGCCCGGTTCTGTTTGAAACACGCGGGTCTGTGGCTGCCATGAGCGATGAAAAAGGAAATCTGCTTTTTTACAGCAATGGGGTGAGGATAGCCAATGCGGCGCACAAGATCATGATGAATGGCGATAGCATCAATTGGGGAATAGATGCCAGTTATCAAATCCAAAGCGGGTACGCACTTCCAAGCAGTATGCTCGCTCTACCAGGATTCTCTGGAAAACAGTTTTTTCTGATTTATCAACAATCAAGGCCTCATCCGAAATTAGGTCTCTACATACCTGAGATGCTGTACTCTGAGATTGATATATTGAAAGATGGAGGCTTGGGCGCAGTGGTTAAAAAGGATAAGCACGTCCTCAATTCTTTTTATGCAGACGGCCCCAACGCAGTTCGTCATGGCAATGGTCGCGACTGGTGGATTATCGCCCCTGAATTTTATAGGCCGTTGTATCATAAAGCACGGCTTTGCCCTGAGGGTTTTGTTGATTTCTCCAACCAAATAGTAGGCTCCAAACCCGACTCTCTGACCCGGCCAGACGGTGGCGGCCAAAACGTCTTCTCGCCCGACGGCAGCGTTTATGTAGATTACGACTCTTGGAATGGCATCCGCATTTTTGACTTCAACCGCTGCTCAGGGGAACTGAGCGAGAGGGAGATTATTGACTTCGTCGAAAAGCGGGGATTTGGGGCAGGGGCGGCCATCTCGCCCAACTCCCGGTTTTTGTACGTCACCTCCAGCGACCGCATCTTTCAGTACGACCTCTGGGCCGACGACATCGCCGCTTCGGAAGACACCGTCGCCACTTGGGACGGGTTCTATTCGCCCAGCCCTCCTTTTGCGACCAGTTTCTATTCTATGCAACTTGGCCCCGACGGGCGGATTTACTGTGTGTCGAGCAGTAGCGTTTATCACCTGCACTATATCGAGCACCCCGATCTGAAAGGCGATTCTTGCCAAGTCGTGCAGCACGGCTTGCAATTGCCCAACCTGATCTGGTTCTCCTTGCCTGTCCACCCTAACTACCGCCTCTATGACCTGCAAGGCTCTCCCTGCGACACGCTCGGCATCAACGGATTTGTCTCGGCAGTGGAGCCTGGACCGCTGCTGTCACCCGGCGACGACGGCATCCACCTGGCGCCCAACCCGGCGAGCGATTTCCTGAGCATAGAATCAGCCTACGCGGCTGCGCAGCCTGTGCTGCTGCGCTTCTACGACGCGCAAGGGCGCATGGTGCACGAGCAGATGCACCCGCGCGGGGTACGCTCGTACACGATGGACGTGTCGGGGTTGGCGGCGGGGTCCTATTTTGTGGAAGTGGAAATGGAAGGTGGGGGGAGAGCGGTGAGGCGGGTGGTGATTTTGAAGTGAACGATGAACGATGCAACTTCGATTAGGCAATCAACCAAGTGGTTTGTACTGGGTTCAAGTCCGTCAATCCGGGCTGTTGCCACAGTCTGTCAAAGTTTCCATCATAAGGTAATCCATTTTTCTTTCACTTTGTAGGCACGGCTGTGTCCGCCAGCCGTGCTTACTTTTATGTCTAATCGCCATGCGCTTTCCATTTCTTTCACTGCTTGTCGTGCTGTTTGCTCCATCTTCTTTTGCACAGCGATATGACAATATTTGGTTCACAGGCTATAAATACATAGCGCCTAATATTGACGGCAATTTTCTTGATTTTTCCACCTCACCGCCAATAGTCACTGGCCGCTCTATTCTTTTTGAATCACGAGGCACCCAAACAGCGATGAGCGATGAGAAAGGAAACCTGCTGTTTTACTGTAACGGGGTGCGGATAGCCAATGCTGAGCACAAAATCATGATGAATGGGGATAGCATCAATTGGGGGATAGATGCCAGTTATCAAATCCAAAGCGGGTACGCGCTTCCAAGTAGTATGTTCGCTTTGCCCGGATTCTCTTCAAAACAGTTTTTTCTGATTTATCAACAGTCCAGACCCCACCCAAACTTAGGCCTGTACATACCCGAAATGCTGTACTCGGAAATTGATATGTCGAAAGGAAATGGCTTGGGTGCAGTCGTGGAAAAGGATAAGCACCTTTTGAGCACCTTTTATGCAGATGGGCCTAATGCAGTTCGTCATGGCAATGGTCGAGACTGGTGGATTGTCGCTCCTGAGTTTTACAGGCCCTTATACCACGAAGCTCTACTCAACCCGGAGGGTTTTGTGGAATTACCGGCTCAAGTCGTGGGTTCCAAGCCCGACTCTTTAACCCGCCCGGATGGCGGGGGCCAAAACGTCTTCTCACCCGACGGCAGCGTTTATATAGATTACGACTCCTGGAATGGCATTCGTATCTTTGACTTCAACCGCTGCACGGGGGAACTGAGCGAGCGGGAAATCATTGACTTCCCCGAAAAACGCGGCTTTGGCGCAGGGGCGGCCATCTCGCCCAACTCCCGGTTTTTGTATGTGACTTCAAGCGACCGTATCTTTCAGTACGACCTATGGGCCGACAACATTGCAGCTTCGGAAGACACCGTCGCCACCTGGGATGGGTTCTTTTCCCCCAGCCCGCCTTATGTAGTTTTCCTCTCCTTGCCTGTCCACCCCAACTACCGCCTCTACGACCTGCAAGGCTCTCCCTGCGACACGCTGGGCATCAACGGATTTGTCTCGGCAGTGGAGCCTGAACCGCTGCTGTCACCCGGCGACGACGGCATCCACCTGGCGCCCAACCCGGCGAGCGATTTCCTGAGCATAGAATCAGCCTACGCGGCTGCGCAGCCTGTGCTGCTGCGCTTCTACGACGCGCAAGGGCGCATGGTACACGAGCAGGCGTACCCGCGTGGTGTACGCTCGTACACGATGGACGTGTCGGGGCTGCGGCCGGGCTGCTACTTTGTGGAGGTGGAGATGGAAGGCGGGGGGAGGGCGGTGCAGCGGGTGGTGATTTTGAAATAGGAAATACCCGGTACTTGAAAAAAAAGTGGGCAGCAAATGCACCTGCCGCTCGCCACGGGGTATTCCCTTTTGCCGGAAGGTACCGGTAACTCACCCTAAAATGGCCGGAACACAAACAGAGTAGGGAATCACTTAGGGACGTGTGAAAAAAAATGTTTTTCATGCAAGGCAGAGTAAAACGCCGCCCAATATGCTGCTGTACAAAGCCCAATTGGTGCCCAACCCGGCTCAAGACCGCTTTGCTGTACAAGTGAACGGTGCCATGCCCGGCATAGAGGTACGACTGAAAATCACCGAGTTAAATGGGCGAATAGTCAAAGAAACTACTGTTCAGAATGGCAACGTATTGGCCCATTCCTTTCAGCCCGGGATGTATATCTGCCAGGTTTTTATCGGCGATGAATTGGCTGATACGCTGAAACTCATCATTATTCCTTAACCCATGAGGCTGACTCGTAAGGTTTAAAATCAGACAGGATGGACAGGATTCACCTTTTTTTAAGTAAAAATCCTGTAAATTCTGTTCATCCTGTCAAAAAACTTACTTATGAGATGGCCTCTTTTATTTTTGCCCACCATGAAAAGAGCAGTTCTTTTTTGCCTTCTCGCTGCCCAAATGCTGCCGCCCTTTCTGCACGCCCAGCGGCACGATTTCACCTTGGTATTTGGCTACGCCGGTGGTAATGAATCACCCAACGACGACACTTACGGCATCAATGTAATGACCTTCGGGGATGGGAATGTCAAGTTGAGCGACAACCAGACCATCGGGATGCACTTCAATGACACACACACGAGCATGAGTGACTCGGCAGGCAACCTGATTTTTTATTACAATGGACTGTATGTGGAGAATGCTGCATATCAGATTATGGAGAATGGCGATTCATTGAATGAATACGATGCAGACAATTTTGGCTATGGTATGCCTCAGGGTGCTGTGGCCATACCTTATCCGGGTCATTCAGATCAATATATCCTATTCCATGGCACAGACGACTATTTTAGCAATCCGCAATGGAGTTTTCAAGGTATAGGCCTGTTCTATTCTGTAATTGATATGAAGCAAAATAATGGTCTTGGCAGCGTAGTCGAACGAAAAAAAACATTGGTAATTGACACTCTCACCTACGGTAAATTGATGGCAGTACGCCATGCCAATGGCAGAGATTGGTGGCTAATTGTTGGGGAAAGCCATACGAATCGCTTTTATACTGTATTCATTGACCCCAATGGAGTACACCTGTTGGGGACTCAAGCGATAGGCATACGACGAAAGGAAGGCTACGGACACGCCTATTTTTCGCCTGATGGCACAAAGTATGCGATCTGTGAAGGTATTGATTCCAATGGCCCTAACTGGTCATATCTATATGTGTACGATTTTGACCGCTGCACTGGCCAGTTGAGCCACCAAAAAGAGGTGCATCTTTGGCAAGATGTGGGGGTGCTGGGCATAGCCATATCGCCCAACTCCCGTTATTTGTATTGTGCTGCACTTGATAATCTTGTTCAATATGACCTATCCGTAAGTTACATTGAAAACAGCCGAACAATTGTAGGCGTCTATGACGGATGGCAAGACCCCTTTCCAGCCAAGTTTGACAAGGCATTCCTGGCGCCTGACGGAAAAATATACGTTGTCACCAGCAGCGGCTCGCGCACGCTCTATGTCATAAACGATCCCGATGAGCCGGGGTTATCTTGCAATTTTGAGCAGCCGGGGCTTCGCCTCCCTTGCCGTACAGCGAACACTGCCCCCAACTTTCCCAACTATCGCCTTGGTCCACTCGACGGCTCATCCTGCGATACGCTTGGCCTGGACAATCATCCGGTAGCGTGGTGGCGCTCTGCGCAAGACACCTTAGCTGCTTTAAAAGTGGCCTTTCACGACCTGTCTTATTACGAGCCAACAGGCTGGCTCTGGGACTTTGGAGATGGCAAAAAGAGTACGGAGCGGCATCCAATGCATTCCTATGATACAGCAGGTGTGTACCAGGCATGCCTCACAGTAAGCAACGTCATGAGCAGCAACACGCTGTGCAGGAAATTATACCTTGGCGTAATATCAGGTGTCGAGAACCCTGTGCCAGAAAAATCCATACGGGTATTCCCCAACCCGGCCACCGACTACCTGAGCATCGAATCCGCCGACGCACCCGCTCAACCCATGCGCCTGCGCTGCTATGACACACAGGGCCGTTTGATGCAGGAGCAAGCGCACCCGCGTGACGTACGCTCGTATACAATGGATGTGTCAGGCTTGCCGGTGGGATACTACTTGTTGGAAATAGGGCTGGACGATGGAAGCCGGGTGGTGGAAAAAGTGGTGATCGTGCGATGAGGAATTAATCCTCACTCCCGCTCCGCCAAATCCAGAATCATAATCTTCTGCCAAATCTTGCTCGAAAGTCCCTGGGTGAGCGACTCCACATCATTCACAGCGTTGAGCACGACTTCATCATCCATATTTTGGGCGAAAAGAGCGGCAATCTTGGCGTTGAGCGCCAGCAATTCAGAGCAATAATCGAGGTAACGGGTGAGCTCGGTGCGGGTGAGGGTGCGCTGGGGCGACGCGATTGTGTAGGTGTATTTGCCCAGCACATACGCGGGGTCTTTGGTGAGTTGGTGCATATCCACCACGTGGGCGATGCTCCGCAGCCGGTGAAGCGCTTGCAGGGCCGAGCGGCGCTTGATGCGCGTCTCCAGGTTGACCAGGAAAAACAGGGCGAGGCCCAGGAAGATCAATTCATTGATAGCAGATTCGACAGTTTGCAGGAGGTCAGCAATACCGGCAGCATTGAACGTGAAGTGTTGAAATAACTGCGCAAATGCCCAGCCAACCAGCGCCAGCAGCAATCCTGCCGCCAGTAACGTAGCCACCCGGACCGGCCAGATTGGAGGCGCCAGCCGCCGCGCCAGGGCCTCCAGTTCCACGGCCAGCGTTCGGAATTCCCGGCTCACTCGCAACAATCCAGAATCCGGAAACCGGACCGCAATCCGTTCTTCCAGGCGATCAAGCGTAGTGAGCAAAGCAGCAGGCTTGAGTGTGCTAAACTCATCCGAAGCCGCTTTTTTTTGCCAGAAAAAGAACAGAAACGATTGGTACATGGGAGCGTGTGTAGTTTTTCGTATTTCGTGTTTAGGCTGCTATTGACAACCTCACCCGCCCATTTTTGCCTGATAATCAGGTAAATGCAAATAACCTTCTTCCCGGATGTCTGCGTTCAGGTCGTATTGAGCTGCTACTGCAGCCACATCTTTGGCTTCCAGGCTGCCGCGCTGATGCAATTCGCGGGAAAGTGCCAACAGGAAAGGACGATGCGTAGCCAGCAGTTGGTGCGTGTCAGCAACAAGGCCGCGCATCATCTTTTCCACATCTTTATCGGTTTCAAATTTGTCCATCGCGTGGCCGTATTCCAACGAGTAGTTGGCCTGATAGCGCTCGTCGAAACCATAGCGGCGGATATAGTCCATCAGCAGCATGGAGGCTTGCTCGCGGTCGTTGGCGCGGCCTACGGTGGCGTTGGCTTCGCCAAAAATCAGTTCCTCGGCGATGCCCCCTGCAAGAAATACCGTGGCTTTGTGGACCATGTTTTCCTTGGTTTCGTAAATCTCATGCGGGAACGTGAAGCCTGCGGCGTAGCTGCTCGCCACTTTTGATTTCAACTGCAACGGCGCCAGTCCGAAGAGCACCACATAGGCGACGGCGTGGCCTGCTTCATGCACGCTCACGTTCGCCACTACGTTGTCCAGGTTGCCGTGGCGGATTTTATCCATGCGTCCTACGAACGGGATTTCCATCCGCCGCGAGCCGATGCCTGCGATGATGCGATGTTGCACATTGTCATAATCAATTGAAAATGAAGGACAATCTTCGTTCAGCGCTTCAAACAGGAACTTGCTCAGGTTGGTCTCCAAAATATCCGTCACACTGCTGAACACAGGCCGAACACCTTGCACCGGGAAGACGCCGTTGCGGTAGATGAGTTGGTAAATGCTTTCACTCAGGGTAATTTCGACCTCAAAATTTTCGGCCGCGCGAACCATAATCCGCCCCACTTCCTTGCGGATCAGTGCTTCAAAATCCGTTTTTCGAAGGCTCGGATAGATCAGGTGGATGTTGCCGAAACGCGCCACCTGCTCCGGTCGGAAGCGGCGGGTGAGGGCGTTTTTGATGTCAATTGCTGTGATTTTTTTGGTGAAAGCGTGATAAATGTCCGCATCCACCTCGCTGTCGGAGGTGTGGGTGGCCATTTGAAATGCTTCGTCCAGGTTGCCGCTGATGAGGATGAGTGTCTGGCTGTAATCAATCGGCTCGAACACGCGGCGGCGGTTTTTTACATCCAGAATGCGCTCCAGCATCTGCAACTTGTTCAGGTCCGCCAGGTCCACCACTTCGTCGTCAAAGCTGAGCATTTCTTTCAGGCGGCGGGCTTCCCAGATCCCGATGGCCTCCAGCATCGGGTCTTCCTCTTCAGTAGGCTCGGTACGGCGTGCGCGTTTGCGTTGATTGAACCGGTACTCGTTCAGGTACCAGTCAATATCGTCTTTCTCGCGTTTGGCCAGGCGACCGTCGCTGAGCAATTCCCAAAAGTCGTTGAATTTGGTGCTCGGCACGGGCGAGCCGTCCGATTCGATGGTATAAAACCGCTGAATCTCGTCGAACAGAATAATGGCGGGTTTGCCATCAATGATGTTATTGGCTTTCAGGATGGCACTGACGCTACTGAAATAGGTCGTGTTGTCGGTGTTGCCGAGTTCGATTTCCACAAACCGTTCCTGAAATTCCAGGTATTGTGCCAACCGGCGGACGAGGTCGGTTTTTCCCACACCCGTCATGCCCCACAAGCACACGATGATGGGGCGGGTGAGAATTTCCGGCATTAAATACCAGATCTGGATATAGTCCAGCAAGTTATCAATGATCTCGTCAATGCCGACAAAATCCTCCTTGAGTTGGGCGCGAATCGCATCCAGTGCGGCCCGTCGCTCGCGGAGTCGGTTTTTATCTACGGTGAATTTCATAATGGTGCAAAATAACGAACTATTAGTGGGGAATGTTCCGGGTTGAATTGGATACTACATCTGTTTGGAAAACAACAGGCAACCGCGCTGTCTGCCCGATTGCCTGCTTGGAAAGAAATATCCGGATCAGTGATACATCGCTTGTCCGGGTGGGAATTGACTCATGTTCAAGCGTCGGTTCCTTCGGAGGTGTCCTCCGTTTCTTCCGGTGCTTCTTCTGTATTGTTGCCGTCGCGTTTTTTTCCGGTGCTTGGATGCCCGATGAAATGTTTGAGCATCACAATTTCACGTTGTGTCAATTCGCGGAACGAGCCGCGGGCAAGTTCTTTTTTCGTCAAACCGGCATAATAGAACCGGTCGAGTTTGAATACCTCATACCCGAGGGCCTCGAACATCCGGCGTACGATGCGGTTGCGTCCACTGGTGATTTCCAGCTCTACGATATCACGATCGGGATGGTCTTCCGAGAAGCGAATCCAGTTGACTTCCATCAAGCCGTCTTCGAGTTTCACGCCGCGTTCGATGAGTTCAAAATCCGCCTGTGTGAGGGGACTGCGCAGACCGATGCGGTATTGTTTCTGCACGGCGTAACTCGGATGCGAAAGTTTTTGTGCCAGCTCGCCATCGTTGGTGATGATGATCAGGCCCGTCGTATCGCGGTCGAGGCGACCCACCGGGTAGAGTCGTTCCGGGAAACTTGGATCTACAATGTCAAGCACTGTTGGGCGGCCGCGTTCGTCTTCTGTAGTCGTGATCACCCCTTTTGGCTTGTTCAGCAACACATAGATTTGACGTTCCTGTATGGTCACTGGATTGCCAGCGCATATCACAGCGTCGCCCGGCTGGATCCGGTAGTAAGGTTCTGTTTTTACTTCACCGTTGACAGTTACTTGTCCGGCCTCCACATATTCTACGGCTTTCCGGCGTGAGGAGATACCGCAGTGGGCCAGGTATTTATTCAAAGGCATCCCTTCACCGCTGGGCAATGCGGGCTTGGGTTTTTGCTCTACATAAAACTCTTCTTTTTTGCGAAAAGGCTTTTTGCCAAATCCTCCACCGCCGCCTGCGCGGCTGTTAAACGGCTTGCGTTCATAACCGCCGCTGCCCTGACTGCGGTCTTGCCAGGGTTTGCGTTCACCACCTGCACCGCCGCTTTGGCTGCGGTCTTGCCAGGGTTTGCGTTCACCGCCTGCACCGCCGCTTTGGCTGCGGTCTTGCCAGGGTTTGCGTTCACCGCCTGCACCGCCGCTTTGACTGCGATCTTGCCAGGGTTTGCGTTCGCCGCCTGCACCGCCGCTTTGGCTGCGATCCTGCCAGGGTTTGCGTTCACCGCCTGCACCGCCGCTTTGACTGCGATCCTGCCAGGGTTTGCGTTCGCCACCTTCGCCACCGCTTTGACTGCGGTCCTGCCAGGGTTTGCGTTCGCCACCTTCGCCGCCGCTTTGGCTGCGGTCTTGCCAGGGTTTGCGTTCGCCACCTTCGCCGCCGCTTTGGCTGCGGTCCTGCCAGGGTTTGCGTTCGCCACCTTCGCCGCCGCTTTGGCTGCGGTCCTGCCAGGGTTTGCGTTCGCCACCTGCACCGCCGCTTTGACTGCGATCTTGCCAGGGCTTGCGTTCGCCGCCAGTTCCACCGCTTTGGCTGCGGTCTTGCCAGGGTTTGCGTTCCCCGCCAGTTCCGCCGCTTTGGCTGCGGTCTTGCCAAGGCTTGCGTTCGCCACCTTCGCCGCCGCTTTGGCTGCGGTCTTGCCAGGGTTTGCGTTCATAACCGCCGGTTCCGCTGCTTTGACTGCGGTCTTGCCAGGGTTTGCGTTCGTAGCCGCCGCTGCTTTGACTGCGGTCTTGCCACGGCCTGCGCTCGCCGCTTTCAGGGGTTGGGTTTTGGGTTGATTCGCGTTCAGAACCTTCATTGCGGTTTTCTGATTCATCAAAGGATTTCGACCGCTCTTCCAGCGGAGAATCCGAGTCCGCTTTGGTTAGACGCGGACGGCGTTTTTTCTCTTCCATGAAATATTTTTTATGTAGCCACAAAGTTCCTGTTTTTCACCGGAATGTCCGGCAGGCAATAGCGTTAATTTTAACAACAATGTTTGTGAATGACATTCAACGAATTGCTTTCACTAGAATATGCTGGCATTCAGGAGTGGTTTTCTGCTTAAAAATTGCTTTTGGATTTGAAACTTTGCGCCGTCAAGATAAAGCGTTGAAGTTCACCAACTAAAAAAATGCTGTTATGAAAGTGCTTAAATTTCTGCTCTACTTTGCTGTGGGGCTGTTCACTCTGGTCGCCGGATCCTCATATTTTGCCCGTACCAATTATCATCTGGAGCGGAGCATCGAGATAGATGCACCGCGCGACACCGTGTACAAGCAGATCCGTTTTTTCAAAAACTTTGAAGTTTGGTCTCCATGGAGAGGCCTTGATCCCGGTCAAAAGAGCCTGATCAGCGAAAATGACGGAGAAGTGGGGGCGACGTATAGCTGGCAGGGGAACGATGAAGTGGGCAAAGGCAAGCAGACGCTCCGCTATCTTACACCGGATAGCGTCAATATTGAAGTTCAATTGACGGAGCCCTGGGAAAGCACATCGCCTTCTACGTTCAGATTGATTGAAAAAGGGGATAAAACCTTCGTTACCTGGACATTTGACATGCATATAGGTCGTCCCTGGAACGCTTTTGCCATGTTGACAAATGTGAATACGGGCGTTGGAAAAGACTACGAACGTGGCCTTGGCAACTTGAAAAAACTTTGTGAAAATCTGGCGCATCCCAAATACCGCGATTTTGTGGTGAAAGAAACGGAATTGCCGCTGCGCTATTTCTTCGGCCTGCGGCAAATGGTAGATACGGCGACAGCACCCCAATTTTTTATAGACAGCCTGCCAGTGGTATTGGATGGCATCCTCCCGGCAGATACAAGCGGCTGGGGCAACCCGTCCGCATTGTTCTGGGGCTGGGGAGAAGATGGCCAGGCAGACATGGCTGTGACCGTCCCGTTGATGGCTACCCAAAAGCCCGTCCCGGGGCGATTGGTTTTTCCGGTGGGCGGCAAGGCTGCCGTGATCGAATATTTCGGTGCGCCCGCAGGCACTGTCGAAGCGCACCTTGCATTGGATGAGTATATGACCGCAAAAAAGTTACAAGCCATCCTGCCAGTCGTGGAAGAGTATGTAGTTGGTTACAAGACTGAAAAAGACACTGCCAAGTGGCTGACCAGGGTCATTTACTTCGTAGAGCCCAAAAAGGACAGCACGATGGTGCAGTGAAATCAATATCGCGTAGCATGCGGGTGAAAGGTGCTCCAACTATGCCAGAACTCCTGGTAAGCAGGGATTTTTTTGAGGTCGCTGTCCGTACCGGTCGCTACTCGTCCGTTCAGATCCCAGGCTTTGCCACTGTGGAATAAAGTATCGTTTTTTAACTCAAAAACATCTGTTGCGCTGTTGCGCTCGAAAGCGAAGAAACTTACGGTGTCGGCGGCCAGCACCAGCAATACAGGTACCGGGCCAATTTGGTCGTGGATGAGCCGGGTTGCTTTCAGTTGATTCCAATCGTAGGCTTTGGAGGTTTTTTCGTCGAGTTCGATGCCTACGATCCAGGATTTATCACCCCAGGACAGCGAGTCTGTACCAGTCAGTTTGCCGCGTCCCCGCCCCCGGTCATACGTTTCCATGTCGGCATAATCCTCTTTGAATGTGGTGTCGGGTTGCATCACAAGACTGTTCGGATGCAGCGCCAACCACTCGCTCAAGGAGCTTTGGGCACAAAGCAACTCGCGCAGCGCGGTTCCTTTGAGTGGTCCGGCCACTGCTTCACCCGTTGCTTGCCGCCACCAACTTTTTGTCGTGGCATCTTCAAACATCGCATTGAAATGGTCCATGCCCACCAGCCTGAATGTTTCGGGTTTCCCGTTCACTGTGGGCGAAAACATCCGTCCGGTGCGACAGACGGTACAATACGTCACCATGACCGGCTGACCGCCTACCGTGTCGAGTACCTGGTGGTGGTAACCTAAAAACTGGATCGGGTAGGCTTTCGCCTGACCGTTCAATTCAATGCCCAGGACAAGTTTGTGGGATTTTACGGCGTTTTGCTGCGCTTTGGCCATGTGCAGGGTATGTGGCTGGAGAAACATTTTATCTGCCGTCATGTCCACATTGAACATATACGCGACGGCTCCAACGGCGATCAACGCCATCAGCGCCAGCCAGCGGGATGCGCGAAATGCAGGCAGCAGCCCCGCCAGTAGCATGGCCCCGAAAACACCCCGGAACACCCACCTCCACTGGTGCAGGAAGTAAGCCAGATCAAGACTGTCTATGCGCTGGCTGCCGGGCATGGGCATGATGAAATACACATTTGCAATTTCAAACAGGAAGAGACCGGCCGCGCCGAGGTAGAAGAGTTTTTTCATAAAAGAATTTTCGTGGGCAAAGGAAAGCGAATCAGCCCTGGAAGCGGCTTAGAATAAGGTTAGAACGCTCGCATCTCCACCGCATTTGCCTTGAATGCTGCATGAATCGCTTGTGCAAATTCGAGGGCATGTGCCCCGTCGCCGTGCAGACAAAGCGTTTCAGATACTAAACCGACTGCTTTGCCACTGGTGCTGACAACACGTTGCTGTTGAACCATTTGCAGTGCTTGTGCCACCGCTTGATCTATCGTTTGGACCAGCGCATCGGCCTGCGAACGCGGCGTGAGCGAACCGTCGTCCTGATAAGTACGGTCGGCAAATACCTCGCTGGCAGTCCGCAAGCCTGCCGCCTGCCCAGCCTCCACCAACGCGCTGCCACTCAATCCGTAGAGCACCAATTTGCCTCCCGCATGCAGGGTCGCGCGCGCTATGGCATCGGCCAGTTTCCGGTCTTTGGCAGCCATGTTATAGAGCGCGCCATGTGGTTTCACATGGTGCAGCGTACCACCTTCCGCCTGCACGATGGCCTGCAACGCACCGATTTGGTAGAGGGTCATGGCATAGACTTCTTCGGGCGACATCTGGAGGTTGCGCCTTCCGAATCCCTGCAAGTCCGGGAAGCCGGGATGTGCGCCGATGGCGACATGATGTTTGAGCACCAGCCGTACCGTGTCGCGCATGATGACCGGGTCGCCCGCATGGAAGCCGCAAGCAATGTTTGCCGAAGTGATGTACTGCATCAGGCCGGGATCGTCGCCCATCGGCCAGGGCCCGTAGCCTTCGCCCATGTCGCAGTTGAGGTCAATAATCATGATGCATGTTTGGTTTTTCGTTTTTCGTGTTTAGGCTGCAATTGACGATCAATTGGTTGTGATTCTTGACACAGGTATTTGAACCCTCCCGCACTTTGTTCTCTGTGTTGAATAACTTCTAACAGGGCGGAAAATTACCTCAAAGAAAATTACCTCAAAGAAAATTACCTCAAAGAAAATTACCTCTCAGAAAATTACTCTCAGAAAATTACCTCGCAGAAAATTACTCGCAGAAAATTACTCCCAGAAAATTACCTCCCAGAAAATTACCTCCCAGAAAATTACCTCCCAGAAAATTACCTCCCAGAAAATTACCTCCCAGAAAATTACCTCCCAGAA
>Ga0209181_10005491_pt1 | contig 18236 bp, 14 predicted proteins | sample MAT05_FD_187208 | JGI IMG/M metagenome (GOLD analysis project Ga0209181, IMG submission 187208) | Freshwater microbial communities from Lake Fryxell liftoff mats and glacier meltwater in Antarctica - MAT-05 (SPAdes) (version 2) | ecosystem: Environmental > Aquatic > Freshwater > Ice > Liftoff...
TACTAAAAAGCAGGTGACAAACCAGGAAATTTCAATGACCTGTAAACCTATTTCAGGACGAGTTTATCTCCTGTAAACCTATACCAGTACTATCTCTCAACCTGTAAACTTTTTTCAGGACGGGACATGTGCAAGTCCGAGGTGCCAATGCCCGTATGGATGCGGGGTCGGCGGGCGTATCGGAGGGCTTCTGCAGCGATTTCAATGTCTTTTTGAACGGCGCGGCTGAGTCCGCAGACAGTCGCCTCTTTGACGGAGAGCGAAATTTCCCGGACACTCTGAAAATCACCGGGAGACGAAATCGGGAAGCCAGCCTCGATGATGTCCACACCAAGGGCTTCGAGTTGGAGGGCGAGTTCGACTTTTTCGCTGGTGTTGAGTTTGCAACCCGGCACTTGCTCGCCGTCGCGCAGGGTGGTGTCGAAAATATGGATTTTTTCTGTCGGCATGGTTGTATGCCGGAATGTTGTTCCGGCTCGAGTCTGGAGGGTGAGTCGGAATAGTGTTCCGGCGTACTTTGAACTTTATGACAGTAAATGTAGGCCCCGCCATTCCATGCTTTTTTTCAAAAAAACGACTGCTTCTACGTTCCGCAGATATTTTATTTTTTTTGCAAATGATTGATTTATAAGTATTTATCCGGAAAGATGTTACACCGCCCAACGGAATGGAAAGCCGGTTTTTTCAGTAAAATATACCCTGGATTCTTCGGATTGAATGGAATAGTCCATAAAAAAACGGGCTTGCCGAACGTTCGGCAAGCCCGTTGAGACTTTCTCGGATATTACCTATTTCAGGGTGTAACGAACGCTCAGTGCGCCGTAACCGCCACTAAAACCGTCGTAATAGCCATTGCCCAGGTAGAACAACGGAAGCCAGTCAATAGACAAGTTGACCGGAGCGTTGGCAAATTTATAGTCCAGGCCAAGTGCGCCTACTACTCCAACGCTGGTGCTGCCGAATTCGTCAGAACCGAGAAAGTTATCATAGTTCCAGAAGAATGCGGCGAGACCACCACCAAAATACCATTGCAGTCCTTCTACGCTGGTGATAGGAAGATGGTGCTCATATAAGCCTCCGACATTGAACCAACTTCCGAAGGTCCAGTTTCGGTAGCCCAGAAAAACTTCAACAGCGCCTTTTTCATTGATAAAATGCTTAAAACTGGCTGAAACAGGCACGCCTAAGCGAAGGCCGACCGCCGATTTGTAATTCTGCGAGTGAGCTGCAAAAAGGCAGACAAACACGAACATAAGGGTGAAAATCAGTTTTTTCATAACGAATGAATTTGCTTTAGAATAAAGTTGAAAGATGAGGCAAATCTATTGTGCTATTCTGTTTTACACGTATTGGGTCTGTTCTTTTTTTAGTAAGTGGTGGAGTTGGCCAATCAATTGGCAGAAAATAGAGTGTTAGGTGTAGGAAAGAATGACCTGCCTGTTTCAAAACGTCGAAAATTCTGCACCTTCGCCCCGTTTTTCCACCATATTTTGCTCTCTGTCTTTGCATGAAAATTGCAGTTTTTCCCGGTTCTTTTGACCCCATCACCATTGGCCATGTGGATTTGGTGCGCCGTGCTCTGCCGTTGTTCGACCGCATCATTGTCGCGGTCGGTATCAATTCGACTAAAAAGTATTTGTTCCCGCATGAGCAAAGAATGGAGTGGCTGCGCCAGGTATTTGCCCAATACCCGAATGTGGGAGTAGACTCGTTCCAGAACCTGACAGCCCATTACTGTCAGCGGATCGGGGCCAACTATCTGCTGCGCGGGCTGCGCAACGCCTCCGATTTTGACTACGAAAAAACGATCTCGCAACTCAACCACATCATTGGCGGCGGTATTGAGACGGTTTTCCTGATCGCACAGCCGGAGTTTTCACACATCAGCAGCACCATCGTCCGCGAGATCATTGTGGGCGGCGCGGATGCAACGCCGTTTATCCCCAAAGAAATAAAAATTGGCTGAACATGTCCAGAAAAAGAGCACATCACCACCATAAAGTCCGCAAAAAAGGCCTTCCGCCTGAAAGCCTTGTGTATACCGGAAGCCGGACAGATGCACCTTCCAATGTGTTGACGCTCTGGTATTCTGAGGGAGAAGTAGTCGAAAAAGGTCACTACAGCCCTGAAATGCGCCACCGGAACGGAGGTGTATTCTGGGCTGACGTGCGCAGCCTGACCGACGAAAAATTCATCGCGCAGGTAGGAAGCGATATAAGCATCCACCCGCTCGCGCTCGAAGATGTGCTCGATACCCAGCAGCGCGCCAAACTGGAAGAGTACGACAACGGATTGTTTCTCATTTTGCCCAATCCACGTTTCGATGCTGAAAATATCGAGATGGTGAATGAGCAAATTGCGCTGTTTGTAGGTCAAAACTTCGTGGTTTCTTTCCAGGAAGATCCCGACGACACCCTGGTGAATGTGCGCAACCGCATCCACGACGGTATTGGGCGGATCCGCAAAAAAAAGTCGGACTATCTTGCCTACGCCATCACGGATACGATCGTAGACAATTACTATATCGTGCTCGACGAGATCGAGAGTAAATTGCTCGAAGTAGAAGCAAGCCTCCATCGAAACGGCGCCGAACCCAGCTGCAAAGCCCAGATTTTCGACCTTAAGCGGGTGGTCAATGAGTTTAAACACCGGATGTTGCCTTTGCGCGATGCGGTCACGCGGTTCTACCGGACAGAGAGCAATATTGTAGAAGACGCCAACCGGCTTTACCTGCGTGATGTGGTAGATCACGTCGCTCAAATTATTGACAATATTGACAATCAACGCGATATGCTCGCCAGTCTTGAAGCGCTGTTTCATGCAGAAGGGGCAGCCCGCCTCAACAATGTAATGCGGTTGCTCACGGTTATCAGCACGATTTTTATCCCGCTGTCGTTCATTGCCGGTGTATACGGGATGAATTTCGACTATATGCCGGAGTTGCACAGCCGGTACGGTTATTTTATCGTGCTGGGAAGTATGTTTGTTGCTATGTCGGGGATGTTGATTTATTTTCGGGTCAAAAAGTGGATTTGATCAATGACAAAACGCAGACCTTCCTGCCATCACGATGCCTATTTCCGAGGGGCATTTTCGCTTCAAAGTGTCGTGCTGATCTACCTAAGGAACGGGCAAATAATAACTTGTAAATTTGATATGCTTTCTTTTCACCCAGATGACCCATCTTTTTGATTAAATAGCCCCACTATTCGCTCAAAAAGATAGCCCATCTGAGCAAAAACCAATCTATCTGAAACTTACAAGTTATTGGTGCCGCGTTCCTCAACGTTTTCCTTGCGCTCAAAACAGCACACCATAAAAAAGCGTTTTCGCAAACAGCGCCTGAATTTCTTACTTTTGCAGAACCCTTTTTAGACTTGGAAGAAGGTCGGGAACTCTTGGAAATGACTGTTTCATATTTGGGGTACTCTGAACCTACTCAAACCGAATATGAACAAGTGATCGCACAAATTCAGACAAAATCAAAATCACGTGCCATGACATTCTTAGAAAAACTTAAACTGGAAGGTAAACTGGAATGTTCCTTATGCTCAAAATATTTGCCCGCTTCACCGGCCTGATTGTGTTGCTTGCCGTTGCTACCACCTTCAATGCACAAACCTGGAAGGCACCCACCCTGCGCGAATTCGTCGGGATCAACATGATGGCCCAGGAGCATTGGGAGAAAGCCGTCCGATTCGGCACCGTGCGTGAATTCCACCTCTGGAGTGACGATCTCGGTACGCCCCAGGTGCCTGCGCCTTTCCAATGTCCCTTCGAGCCAGGATACACAGGCGCGAAACTGCGCTGGAATCCGTCCTACAATGGCAACAAATTGATCCGCTACGACGACTTATACGGTTCCATGCCGGGCCGTGTATCGCCTGTGCTGATGGGGTCGGCACCGGTCATGAATGGTACAAGTACTCAGAACTTTTTGCCAGATGCCTTTCAAAAGCCGATTTGCAGGCAAGACGGGAAGTTCAGTAACCCTGATACGCATACCCGTCCTCAAGCCTATCATTCCCAGACGGTGTGGCAATCGCTGTTCGCCGCCCGATTCGGCGCGGCACCCGCAGGAGGTTTTTCCGAAGGTTTGAAAAAAATAGCCGCACAACACATTGAAAACGAGGATGCTGCCAAATTGGGGAAAAATATAGTCCGGTATATTGAAAACTGGAACGAACAGGATGCTGCCTGGTGGGATGGGCTGGATGTGAACAACCCCGACCCTTCCCTCTGGCAAAAGCCCCGACTCACGAAATACTTTTTTTCGCCCGCCCAGTATGCCGCCATGCTCTCGGCCAACTACGACGGTCATCAGCGCAGCCCTGATTTTGCAGCAAAAAATCCAGAGGGTACTATCGCCGGATATTGGGGCATCAAAAACTGGTCGCCCGCGACACAAGTGGTCTTCGCCGCGCCCAGCGACCTTCGCCGCGCCTATACCCAACGCGTGCTCGACTGTTTCGCGGACCCTAAATCGCTTGCTTACCGGCCTCAAAAGGTGGGTCTGCCGCGCTACCCGTTCGATGTCATCAGTTTCCACCATTACCCGACAGAGGAGCATCCACCGATTTTCGCGCCGGGCGGAGCGGGTGCGTTCAGCCCCGATTTTTTGAAGTTTTTTGATGGAGTGCGCTACTTCAACCCGTTCGGCAACCGGGGCATTCACCCTGAAGCGGGCAGCGAAGATTTGAAAAACCGCCTTCGGGTGCTGCTGGAAGCCTATGGTCCTACATCCCGGTATGATCTGAGCACCAAGGAGTTCTGGATTTCGGAGTTTGGATACGATACGCACAGCGATTCATACGATGCTTCGGGTGTGGAAACGCGCCCGATCCGGGGCCTGGATCGCCAAACCGTACAAGGTCAATGGCTCACCCGCTGCATCCTCGAAATGGCCGCCGCGCGCGGCGGCGGACGCGGCATCGATAAGGTGATGATTTACAACCTGCAAGACGACACCGGGCGCGGCGACGGACAATTCAGCCACACCGGCGTGGTGGACGATCACGGGCATCCCAAAAAGTCATGGTATCATCTGATGACACTCCTGAGTGCGCTGGGCGATTGCCGGTTAATGCCGGAAGGGAAAAATCTTGCCGAGCGCCCTTTGTTTTTTCGCAGCCAGGACCCGGCCGTGCCGGGCAGTCCGCTGCCGGAAAGCGCGGTCAGGATGTACCGGTTTGAAAATGAAAAATTGGGCTCAACGAAGCCCGTATTCGTGCTCTGGAGTCCGACTGCCGGTAATGTGGTGCAAACGGGCATGTTGAAATTGCCTGGCGGTTTGTCAGCCAAACAAATCCTCCAAGTAGAGGTCGCCGATCTCGATGAGAATGGCCGACGCTCTTTGGTACCGGCAGGCAATATTGTTACTTTGGGGAATGATGTTTTTGTCAAAAACATCCGCATTGGCGAAACGCCGATCTACCTTCAGATCAATCCTTCGGAAGTTGCCGATGCCGAAGTGCTGCCTGTTCAAAACCTGGGCATCGAAAGTATTGGATGCAACGCCGCTCGGCTCCGCTGGGAGATACCGGCAGGGACCCGCTACCATCACTACCAGGTCTATCACGTTCCGGCCAACCTGATGGCCGGACAGGAGCTATCGGTGGATTTGTCGGTAGTGACGACGGATGCCGAACAATTACCCGGCGACCGCAGCTCCATGATCATCAATGATTTGGAAAAAAACAGGAACTACCTGTTTTTTGTCGTCCCGATAGCAGGCGATTCTGCCAATCCGGTGGCCCTGGTGCTACCAGGTGTTTTGGCCGAAGGCAGGCATTATCTGCGCGGGAGTGTGTCGGGGTGCGGCGCATTGAGCACCAACTGCCTGCTGGCCGTGGAAGAAGCGGGCAAAATCAACGGTACAGCACCCATTCAGGAACAGTTGCAGCAATGCCTGGGCGTGGGTCGCCCTCCGGCAGAGAAGTGCGCCGACCTGCTGCAATCCGACCTGGTCGGCGGCTGGGAGATTTACACGGATTATCCGCATAAAAAATTCAGTATCACATTCGACCAACCCAAACGGATACATGCACTCTACCTCCATCAAGCCGTCGGACGTGGCATTTTAAGCATAGAGGTCACGCCACCCGGCTCGGAGCAGTGGCAACCGCTGGGTGAGGTCGAACTGGCGGCCTACCAGCGTTGGATACCGGTGCCGGGCGATTTGTTTGCCCGCATCGAAGTAGCCCGTATTCGATTCACCGTCAATGTATTGCCTGGTCAGGACGTGCGAATTTCGAGGATGTATTTTTTGACGGAATCGCCCTGAGTGGGGGGCAAAAGCAAGAAAAACCATTTTTTAGGTGCCAAATCATTGTGGCTAAGGAACGCGGCACCAATAACTTAGTCATTTTAGGTCAACCATTTTTTCATCAGACAACACTATTTTTCTGCGAATAGTGGGGCTATTTAAAGAAAAATAGCGGCCGTATGATGGAACAAAGGGTGGCATCAAATGACTAAGTTATTGGTGCCGCGTTCCTAAACCACGCTTGAAGATTTGACAACTTTTTCTAAAGTTGTCAAATTTGGCACTTTCGCCAAACATTATTGGGATATATTTTTCTGGATATCCTCATGTTGGGCTTTTGATACAACCACCACTATCCAATTGCGACCCCCAAACCCATGCCGCCACTCAAAAGCCAAAGACTTTTAAAACAATTTATTTTTAAAAAGCCCAAACACTCCTATCTTCGCCCAACAATTTGTCACTATTTCGGCAACCATTTAAATCTCCGTTACTTTGGGCGCGAATCATCAATCATTAAAAAGCAAAGAAAAGGCGAAGGGCAATCTGTTGGGCGTCAAAGCCAAAGAACAGAGCGGTCGGAAGCAAACTTCCTCACCCGCAGCACCGGCACCGGTAGCAAACAACCAACAGCACATGACGGAGGTCAGATATACCGAAGATGAAGTAAAAACCCTCGACTGGCGCGAGCACATCCGGCTGCGCCCGGGCATGTACATCGGCAAACTCGGCGATGGCAGCAGCCCGGATGACGGCATTTATGTCCTACTGAAAGAGGTGGTAGACAACTGCATTGACGAATACGCCATGGGTTATGGCAAAAATATTGACATCGCCCTGAACGAAAACGGCTGCACGGTGCGCGACTTCGGGCGGGGCATCCCGCTTGGCAAGGTGGTAGACGTGGTGTCGAAAATCAATACCGGCGCGAAGTACGACAGCAAGGCATTTAAAAAATCGGTGGGCCTCAACGGGGTCGGTACGAAGGCTGTCAACGCATTGTCAGAGTTTTTTAAGGTGTCTGCCTTTCGGGAAGGGCAGGCCAAAACAGCCGAGTTCAATTTTGGCAACCTGAAGAAAGAGAGCAAGTTGGAGCCCACAAAAGAAGAGAATGGCACCCTGATTTCTTTCAAACCCGATAATGGCTTGTTCCGCAACTATCGCTGGTTGCCGGAATTTATCGAGCAAAAACTTTGGGACTACGCCTACCTCAATTCAGGGCTAAAGATCAATTTCAACGGCAAGGTTTTTTTCTCCAAAAACGGCCTGCTCGATCTGTTGGTGAAAAAAACGGGTGCTGAAGAGACGCGTTATCCCATCATCCACCTCAAAGGCGAGGATATTGAGGTCGCTATCACGCACGGCAATCACTACGGCGAACAATATCACTCCTTTGTAAACGGCCAAAATACCACCCAGGGCGGCACCCACCTCGTTGCTTTCCGCGAAGCACTGGTGAAAGTGGTGCGCACCCACTTTAAAAAAGACTACGACGCGAAGGATATCCGGGAGAGCATCATCGCTGCGGTGGCAGTGCGGGTGGAAGAGCCGGTGTTTGAGAGTCAAACCAAGACCCGCCTCGGTTCGGATCGCATGGCTCCTGACGGTCCGGCGGTGCGCACGTTTATGTCGGATTTTCTGGCCAAATCGCTGGACGATTACCTGCACCGCAATCCGGATGTGGCAAAAGCCATGCAGAGCCGGATCCAGCAGAGCGAACGCGAGCGCAAAGATATGGCCGACATCAAAAAGACCGCCAACCAGCGCGCCAAAGCCGCCAACGTTCACAACAAAAAACTCCGCGATTGCCGCTACCACCTCAATGAAAAAGGAGATGAGGAGAAAAAACTCGCCAGTACTGTGTTCATCACGGAGGGCGACTCGGCCAGCGGCTCTATTACCAAAGCCCGGAATGTAGACAGCCAGGCAGTGTTCAGCCTGCGCGGTAAACCTTTGAATTGCTACGGGTTAACGAAAAAAATCGTCTATCAGAACGAAGAGTTCAACCTGCTGCAACACGCGTTGAATATTGAAGACTCGATGGACGATCTGCGGTATAATCGCGTAGTGATCGCGACCGATGCAGACGTGGATGGAATGCACATCCGGCTGTTGATGCTGACCTTTTTCCTGCAATTTTTCCCCGACCTTGTGCGCAACGGCCACTTATACATCCTGGACACGCCTTTGTTCCGCGTTCGAGATAAACAACAGACGTTCTACTGCTACTCCGAAACGGAAAAAAAGCAGGCGATCGTAAAACTGCGCGGCAAGCCGGAAATCACCCGATTTAAAGGTCTGGGTGAAATCTCGCCCAACGAGTTTGCCGATTTTATCAGCGAGAATATCCGGCTGGATCCTGTGATCCTGCCTGAAGATACTAACCTCGACCATGTGCTGGACTACTACATGGGCAAGAATACCCCGGATCGCCAGGAGTTTATCATCGAAAACCTTCGGGTAGAACTGGATATTATTGATACGCCGGAAGAAGAGGCGCAGATTGAGCCAGTGCCAGCAGAGGAGATGGAACTATGACAAATACTTCCCAACAATCGGCATGCGCCGACCCATCCCAAAGCCCTTAGTGCTGATTCGCAGCACTGGAGCCGCCTGTTCGCGCTTGAACTCGTTGATGTTTACCATGCGCAGCACCCGCTTCACGAGCGCTTCGTCAAAACCCATGTCAATCAACTCGGAGGGGCCTTTGCGGCACTCGATGTATTGATAAAGCAGCGGATCGAGCACCTCGTAGGGCGGTAAACTATCGGAGTCTTTTTGACCCGGCCGGAGTTCGGCGCTGGGCGGTTTTTCGATGGAATTTAAGGGGATGACGATTCCGTCCTTGTTCAGGTAATTCGCCAGTTCGTACACCTCGGTTTTGTACACGTCGCCCAGCACGGAAATGCCGCCACACATGTCGCCGTAGAGGGTGCCATAGCCTACCGACATTTCGCTTTTGTTGGTGGTATTGAGCAGGATCTGACCGTATTTGTTGCTCATCGCCATGAGCAGGGTGCCGCGGATACGCGCCTGGATGTTTTCCTCTGTGATATTGAAGGGTTGTGCCCAAAACAAGGGTTTCAGAGCGGTTTCAAAAGCATCGTATATGGGTGAAACCGGCAACAGGTCGTACTGAATGCCGAGGTTTTGAGCCAACTGGCGCGCATCGTTCACAGAGTGTTCGCTGCTGAACTGGCTGGGCAGCAGCAGCACCCGGACATTTTGAGGGCCCAGCGCTTTGGCGGACAAAACGGCTGTCACCGCCGAGTCAATGCCGCCGGAAAGGCCAAGAATGGCACGTTTAAAACCGAGTTTCTGGAAATAGTCGCGGATGCCGAGCACAAGCGCGTCGTGGATGAGGCGGGTTTTGTCTTGGGGTTGTTCATGGCGTTGGCCGCCTCGTTGCACCTCCGCCAGGTCGTACACTTTGAAAGCCTCCTCGAAGTAAGGCATTTCGTCAAAAACCTCTCCTCCGTTGGCCGACGACATCACGATACTGCCGCCATCGAAGATAATGTCCGTTTGCGCTCCGACGTGGTTGACGTAGAACATCGGAATGTTGTAGCGCTGCACATTGGCCCGCACGGCTTCAATGCGCGCCGTTGCATGGGCGTAGTCGAAGGGAGAAGCGGACAGGTTGAGGATAAAATCCGGCTGCTCGTGCATGATTTCATCGAGTGGGCAAATGGTATAAAGCGGGTTGTCGTTGCCTACATTCCAGATGTCTTCGCAGACGGAGAGTGCTATTTTTTTTCCTTTAAATGAAATGCTGCCGAATGCCGTGGCGGGTTCAAAGTAGCGGTACTCGTCGAAGATATCGTAAGTAGGCAGCAATGTTTTATGTTGAACGCCAAGCACTTGGCCATCATAAAGAAAGTAAGCAGAGTTGTATAAATCCTTGCCCGCCGCTACTGGGTTGCGGGTGGGCGAGCCGACCACGATCCCGATCCCGTGGCTGACTTTTTGCAAGGCCTCCACAGAGGCATAACATCGTCGGATGAAGTCGTCAAACTCCAGAAAATCGCGGGGCGGGTAGCCACACACGGCCAGTTCGCCGAAGCATACGAGATCGGCGCCTTGCGAGCGGGCCGATTCAACTGCGTCCAGCATCTTTTGGAGGTTGCCTTCGAAGTTTCCGATGTGGTAGTTGAGTTGGGCGAGGGCGATTTTCATGATGTGTATTTTTTTTCGTTTTTTGCTCACTGCTCACTGCTCACTGCCTAGTTATATTTTTTCAATTCCGTCAGATAAGTGGTGCCGTTGAGCCGGGCTTCTATCCATGCCAGCACAACACCGTACATACCGAGAAGTTTGTTCTGGCTGACGTCATGCTGCAAAGGTTTGAGTCGTTCGGCGATGTCCTGATCATTGTGTGCGCTGAGGTGGTTTTTTAAAATATCTGTGATACTTTTAATAAAGGTATTCCACTGATCGGCGCGTTTTTGACGGCCTTCAAAATTTTCGAATAATCGCGTCTTTGATTTTCCGTATGTTTCCATCTCAAAAGAGCAGATAATATCGAGCAAGCCAATGATGGTCATCGCGACATTATGGGCATCGGGGCGGTGGCCTTCCATGGGTTTGGAGAACCATTCGTGTGCTTCACTCCATCTTTTCTCGATGAAATAGACAAAGCCGCATTGATAGCAGATGGTAATTAGCCGGGACTCCCGCAAAATTTCTTTAAAGCGTTCGAAATTGGGCAAGAGATGTTCTTTTTCGATGTAGCGTATGGCGCCAGCAGCATCCGTATTCGCTATATATTTGTTGAGATAGTGATAAATCAGGAGATATTTGTCTGCTTCTTTTTCATAGATTTCCATCAACTCGTCCGCTCTGACTTGTTTTTCAAGCCTGCGACAGAGCGTGATATGGTTCTCCAATACTGTCCAGTAAGAGTTGGCGGGGTCTTCTTTAGCAAGCACCAACAATTCATCTTGATAAGCGGCAAGGAGTATTTCATATGCCTCTACCATTTTTTCCAACCAATACTGGCGCTCTTCAGGATGAATCTTGGATGATACCTCACAATAAGGGCGGAATGCGCTCAGAAAAAATGCCTTAGCGCGGGTGCCTGGTATGAATTGAAGCGCTTCTTTGATGTTCATCTCAAAAAAAGGCCGCCAGTGCTCCGGCACCCCGGAAAGTGAGGCATCCACCTGCCGGGATTCAGCGGTGAGCACATGCATGACATTCCTGAGTTCTGTGGTACGGACCCCATGCTGGATGATTTGCGATTGTTCTCTCGTCGCAGCATCAGTGACCGCAATTACTTTGGAGCGCTCCGTTTCGGCAGGCTGCAATAAAGCCTGCCACCAGAGCAGTTCGAGCAAGTAAGCAGGCTTGTCTATTTCCCGGGCTATTTTATTGGCTTCCTCTATCAGTATTTGGCAATCGCTCCGTAAACCTTTATGGTACAACGTATTGATATCCTGCATCAGGCTGTTGAGCCGATTCAGCATTTCACCCCGGTCGGGCGTTGATCGAAGACTTTCGAGTATGCAGGTGTATAAATAATCTGCACGCTCGGAAAGTGTGGCACGGTTGCCAAGGTGATTGCGTTCCAAGTGCTTTTGCAGCAAATTTACCTCCTTCATATCCAGGATGAAGCGATTGATCGCGTCAAAAAGTTGGATATAATACGGCAAGGTTTTACTTTTGACATTCTTCTCCTGATCTCCAGCACGGGTTTCCCCGGCACGGGTTTCCCCGGCAAATCGCGAATTTTTTCGAAAATCGCGCTTTTGCGGTGAGGTCATAACGCGGATGAGCCGATACAACCTCAGTAAAGTTGGGGTATTGGATGGCTCATTCTGGGGGGTACTTTCGTTTTTTACAACTCTACTCATTTTATTGATAGCCAATGACTTATTAAGGCTTTCCCGGCTCTGACTTCCCATTTTGGCCTGAAAATAAAGGCGTAAGTTTAAAGTATTGTTAGATTATCTGACAGACATTTGTGCACCAAGCAAAGATTTATTATGTCCGTCATTAGAAATACCTACGCTACATCCCTTAATATTCAGTCCTATTATGTTCGGATTGAAAAAAATCCTTCCGAAGAGGAGTCGGTGATTATTGATGATGATTCGGTGATTAATATGACAATCAGCGATCGGCAGACAGTGTGGATCAAAGTAGAAACCGATTGTCAACTGACTGTGTTGTCAAGTCAACCCTCTGGAGTGACAGATTTTAGCCCGAATCACAGCGATTTTGATAAAACCCTGATCCGGGTGAAATCCGCAGAAACCTTTGTGATCCGGCACAGTGGAACGCCGATGAGCACTTCCAACAGAACCGACGTAACGGGCTACCAAATGGGAGGGAATGATGTCATCTACATTAAAATTGACCACGCGGCTAATACGACTACCATTTATTCCTAAACGAAAAATCCACGCCGGAATCTCGAAAACATAGTGCCAACAGACCAGAAAAATACCCCAGCCAAATGGAAGCGGCTCCAAAACCAAGTGGAAAACTAAAAACGGTTCCAGCGTCTGCACACATACCACAATGGAAAGTAGCGAGGCTACAGAGCGTCCCTGTATGCGTCAAGAGCAAGTGGTAAACATTGGAGTTTGCTCCCAGCAGATTCCTCTTATGAATGACGGCGAGTAAAGTCCTGAACCAAGGCCCACGCAGATGCCTGGAACCTCCCCAAAACCATAATGATCGCGTTTCCGGTCTTTTTTTCAAAGACTTGCGATGCTTAATGAATGATCACAGGCACCAAATTAGATACCAAACGCCGGGCACCCCATGGCCCGGTGTTGTTGTTTCTGTGCCGTATCTTTGCCGCAAAGTCTCCTCGGCATGAACCTGCTTCGGCAAATCGTTATCCTTCCCATTCGGCTTTACCAAATTACACTCTCACCGCTGCTGGGGGTGAATAAATGCCGCTATCAACCCACCTGTTCGCATTACATGATCGGAGCCATTCAGGAATGGGGAGTTTTAAAAGGGATTTACCTGGGTTCGAAACGGATCCTTCGCTGTCACCCGTGGAGCCACCACCCGATGCACGATCCGGTGCCAAAAAAGGAGGATGGCGGTACCCAGAAACAATTTTAAACTTTTATGGAAGAACGCAACCACATCGAACTCCGCTCCGAAGATGTACAGGAGATACTGGGTACGCCGCCGGGATGGCTGGTTCGTTGGGGCACCTCCGTCGTGCTGGGGGCATTTGCCATACTGATCGCTGTGGCGGCTTTTTTGCATTATCCGGATGTCGTGGAAGAAAAAATCGAGTTTACCACGGCCGTGCCACCCGTTGACGTGGTGGCCCGCACAGATGGTTACATCGCCCGCCTGCTGGTCGGGCAGAGAGATACAGTTCGTCAAAACCAACTGCTGGCTGTCCTCAAAAGCACTGCTCGCTACCTGGATGTGCTGCGACTCGACTCTATTTCCAATCGCTGGCAGCGCAATCCATTGGATTCTTTCGAACTGCTCGCTCCGCCCCGCAACATCGAACTGGGGGATGTGCAGGCCGATTACGCGGCTTTTTTGCAGAATCTGGACAATTTTCACTTCGGAAAGGAAAGTAAAAGCGCCAGTGTCCGCTCTAACCTCAGTGCGATCAATTTACAAATCTACCAACTCCAGGAAGGGATCGTGTTCGACCAAAAAGTGCTGAATCGGGTGAGCGAGCAACTCAAAATTGCGGAAGAGTTGTACGGCAAGCAGAAAGAACTGTTCGACCAGAACATTATTACCCGGGGAGATTTCGAGCGCGAACGCACGAAGGTAGCCGAACTCGAAAACCAAAAAGACCGGCTTGGAGAGGGCATCCTGCGCAAGCGGAGCGAGATCATCGAACTTCAGAAAAATCAGACCCAGATCACCACCAATCAGAACGAAGCCACCAGTACCATCACTACCAGCCTGTTGAACAGCCTCAATGCCCTGCGCAGCAGCCTGGACCGCTGGAAGCAGACTTATCTCCTCACCGCGCCCATCAGTGGCCTGGTATCGCAGAACAAGTTTTTCAGCGAACAGCAATATGTCAAGATAGGAGACCCCGTGCTGACCGTAGTGCCGCTCCAGGCAGGCAAGGACAAGATCATCGGCCGCACCGACATCCCAGTCGCCAAAAGTGGGAAAGTGCGGGAGAAACAAAAAGCCATCATCAAATTGGACAACTATCCTTATACCGACTATGGCACCGTAGAAGGGGTGGTGGTGTCCAAGTCTCCGGTTCCGAAAGACGGCAAGTACAGCATCATTATTTCCCTGCCCGACGGCCTCACTACCAGCCGCAAACAAACCCTGGAGTTTGAACAACAGATGCATGGATCGGTCGAAATCATTACGGAGAACAAAGGGTTGCTACGGCGCATCGTAGATCAGGTCTTTGTAGGAAAATAACATCTTAAAAGGTCTTTTTACCTATTAAATAAGGATTGGGCCAGCGGCTCAGAAGGGGCGCAAGAAGCGTTTGCCAAAGTTTGAACAATGTTAACAGCGCACCTGTTGGCAGCAGGAAAGAGGGCCCCATACTTTTGTCCCATCATTCACTCGAAGTTATTTCTCATCTAAAACGGTTTTATTCTGATGAAACAAGTTCTCACTGCCATCGCTTTCGTTCTGTTAGGCGCATTTGCCGTTACTGCTCAAACTTCCACTGGCCCGACCATGACGTTCGACGTGACCACCGTCGATTATGGCTCCATTGACAAAGGCGGAGAGCCGCTCCGTAAATTCAAATTCACCAACACCGGCAACGAGCCACTGATCATCAAATCTGCTAAAGGTTCATGCGGTTGCACGGTGCCGAAATACCCACAAGAGCCGATCATGCCCGGTGAAAGCAACTTCATCGAAGTGCGTTACGACACGCAGCGCGTAGGTATGTTCACCAAAACAGTGACCCTCGATACCAACGAAGCAACTCCTACCCACACGCTGACCATCAAAGGTGAAGTAAAAACACCTCCTACTCAGGAAAGCGTCCCAGCCGGTAACGGTGGCATTAAGCAATAATTTGAAATTTAGAAGCAATTTAGGCGGTCATTCGTGACTGATTGATTGATTTTTGATTTGACGACATGAACCCGGTTGGACACGCGCCAGCCGGGTTCTTTCATTTTTGGAAAATAAAACGGATGCACTGCAACCTTTTATTAATATTGTTTGTCTATGCAGATGGAGTTTTTATCGAACAAGGTGTAAAGTTCGCAGAAAGCCTCTACTTTCGTCCCGTCTTTCAAAATAGAAGGCCATGAAGCAAGAAAAATTACCGAAGTCGCTTTTCCTTACAATCGCCATTTTTAGTTTGTTCGCTTTCGTTGCTGTCAATCTTCACGCAAGCCTGGCGACTCCTGTACAGGGACATGTGAAGCAGGAACTGCCGCAGCCAAGGGTTGAAGAGACAGCAGAACAGACGAACCGTGGCCTGGCCATTCCTGATGTTACGGTGCTGGGGCGATTGTTTGATCTTGCACAGCGGCTGCTGCCAAAACATTGATGTAAGTACAACTTTCGCAAGTATATAAAACAAAGAACCCGCCGTACCACAATGATGTGGTACGGCGGGTTCTTTGTTTTATTCCATCCTCCATTATTTTGCCCGTACACTCACTGAAACCCTGCGGTTTTTTGCGCGTCCTTCTTCCGTCTCGTTGCTTGCTACCGGATGCTCCTGGCCATATCCCTCTGCTTCCAGGCGGTTTTTTTCAATGCCCATTTTCACAAGTTCGGCCATTACATTTTTGGCGCGACGATCGCTAAGCGATTTGTTCTGCTTCGCATCCCCTGCGTTGTCGGTGTATCCGCCAATTTTAATTTTCACTTTCGGATAGGCTTTCAGGATTTCAAACACGTTGACCAGTTGCGTTCTGGATTGCTCCATATCTAATTGGTCGCTGGCCGTCTGAAACAATAGATGATCAAAATCGAACCAGTTGTTTTTGCCGGGCAGCGAGTCTGCGGTCTGAATAAATTGCAGCAGATCCGCTTCAATACCCGCAGGTTCACCCATGACTTCATAACCGGTCGGCAGTTTCAAGGTAAATCGCGCAGGAGGCGGAGGCGGAGCAGGTTCGGCGGCAGGCGCAGGCATTTCTGCCTTGGGCGGTTCCGGTTTTGCCGTACAATTTTTCATGTAATACATGATTGCGCCGCCCAGGCCCAATAGCAGCAACAGCGGCCACAACCAACTGGATCCTGTTGCAGGAGCATCCGCCGTTGAAGCGCTCGCAGCCGGAGTGCTTCCTGCATCTGGCAAACCGATCACGGCACCAAGGCCCGTTGGGAGTGCTCCAAGGATGCTGTTTTTCTGGCTGACCAGCAGGTTGGCAAAGCCCGATACGTTGAGCCCGTCGCTGTTGATCTTTTGGCTCAACAGACCCATGACCAACGGTCCGGTCAAGCCCAGCAAGGAAGACGTAGAGGAGGCTTTGGTTCCTGCAAATGAAGATACTGCATTCGTTATGGCAGGTACCTTGGAGCCGAATACAGTGCCGAGCAATTGCCCCGATACATCTTTGGGATCGTTGTGAGCCAGGTTGCCGCCGCCGATCAAATCGCCCGGATTGTCTAAAACACCTGGGTTGAAGTTGGCAATCAAATTGAAAATGCGGCCCATTGCGCCGGAATCGCCCGTTTTGTTGAGCAGTCCCGCGAGTATAGTCGGGGCCAGGCCACTGATGGCTTTGCCCACACCAATTTCAGACTCGCCTAATTGATTGGAGGCTTGAACGATGAGTTCGGGGGTGATGTAACTTTTGATGGAGTCAAGCAAGGTGGACATTTTGAAATAATTTTAGTGAATGGAAGTGCGAGCAATCGCACGATACTTTGAATGAGTGGTATTGCGAACGATGGCATTGCCTTTACTCCACGGCACTTTCTAACAGCGTTAAGGTGCCTTTTTCTGTGTCTATTTCTGCTTGAATACCATAGGGAAGTGTCGCTTGATGCGCGATATGGCCGAATGGGAAACCGTAAGCCACCGGGATGCCCAGATTGCTGAGCCGGTCGCGCAGCGCATCGGGCAATGAAAGCGACGGAGCATCTCCTTTGGGCTGGCAGTCGGTGAATACGCCGAGTGCGATACCCGCCGCTTTGGCCAGATCAGTGGCTTGCAGGAGTTGGGTCAGCATCCGGTCGAGGCGATAAGGCTGCTCGCCAATGTCTTCGATGAAAACGATCTTGCCCCGAAAAGAGGCTGAATAGGAAGTGCCGGCCAGTGCGGACAGGAGCGATAAATTCCCGCCAGTAAGTGCGCCCTTTGCCCGGCCCGGCCTGATGACGAAAGGGCGAAATTCTTCGCCGGGCAGTTCTTCTGCCTGGCTTGGTACAGGGATGGAGTAGGGGAAATCAGGGTTAAAAAGCACTGATTTCAAATGCTTCAGGGTAGTGTCCAGATAATCTGAAGCGGCCACTGGCCCGTGAAATGTCACCAGCCCGGTCTTTTGATGGATCGCCAAATGTAAAGCAGTGATGTCGCTGTACCCGATAAAAACTTTGGGATGTCGGCGAATGAGGTCGTAATCCAGCATCGGCAGCAAACGACTCCCTCCATAGCCGCCTCGTGCGCACCACACAGCCTCTACTTCAGGATCCATGAAAGCACGGTGCAAGTCTGCAACGCGCTGCTCGTCCGTGCCCGCGAGATAGCCCTGGCGGGCGCGCCAGTGTTCGCCTTCCTTGACTGTAAAACCAAGTGCCGTGAGGTTTGCCAGCGACTTGAGGATTTTTTCATCCGAAATCGGACTGCCGGGTGCTATGAGTGCGACGGTAGCCCCCTCGCGCAATCGGGCGGGGCGGTGCAGGCGGGGCGGTGCAGCCAGGGAGGATTCGGCATTGGAAGCCATGGGTTCAGAGAGCGACAGCCCTGCCGCGAGCGCAGCCAGGCCGGTCTGCTTGAAAAAAGTGCGGCGTTGCATGGATGCAAGTTATAGGTTGATGAGGGTTTATGAGGGTTTATGAGGGTTGATGAGGGTTGATGAGGGTTGAT
>Ga0209181_10005493_pt1 | contig 18236 bp, 17 predicted proteins | sample MAT05_FD_187208 | JGI IMG/M metagenome (GOLD analysis project Ga0209181, IMG submission 187208) | Freshwater microbial communities from Lake Fryxell liftoff mats and glacier meltwater in Antarctica - MAT-05 (SPAdes) (version 2) | ecosystem: Environmental > Aquatic > Freshwater > Ice > Liftoff...
GTTTTTGGCCCACGACCTCCCTTCGGGAGTCGCGGGCGCCCGTTTCGGAAGTTCCTGCGAGCTCGTGTTGTGTTGTTTTTGGCCCACGACCTCCCTTCGGGAGTCGCGGGCGCCCGGTTTCGGAGAGAACGACGAGCGGGCGTATATGTTTATGGTCCCGGGTGACGCGACGTCCGTGAACCCCGCCAGGCCCGGAAGGGAGCAACGGTAGCGGAACTAGTGGGTACCTGGGGCCACTTTTTTGGAACAGCGACTCGTACGAGTCGCTGTTCGTCTTTTCGGCGGCAGGTATAGTGCGCGCGCCCGATGGCCTACCTCGTCCTAGCCCGCAAGTACCGACCGGCGACCTTCTCCGAGGTCGTCGGACAGGAGCACGTGACCCGAACCCTGGCCAACGCGTTCGCGTCGGGTCGCGTTCACCACGCCTTCCTGTTCTGCGGGCCGCGCGGCGTGGGCAAGACCACGCTGGCCCGCATCCTGGGCAAGGCGCTCAACTGCGAGCAAGGCCCGACCGCCGAGCCGTGCGGCGTGTGCCAGGCCTGCGTGAGCATCGCCGTCGGCAACGCCGTCGACTACTACGAGATGGACGGCGCCTCGAACCGCGGCATCGACTCCATCCGCGAGCTGACCGAGGCGGTGCGCTACCAGCCCGCGATGCTCCGTAAGAAGGTCTACGTCATCGACGAGGTCCACATGCTCACGACCGAGGCGTTCAACGCCTTGCTCAAGACGCTGGAGGAGCCGCCGCCCCACGTGACGTTCATCCTGGCCACCACCGAGCCCCACAAGGTCCCGGTCACGATCTTGTCGCGCTGCCAGCGCTACGACTTCAAGCTGGTGCCGAGCGCGCGCCTGCACGCCCACCTGACCCGGGTGTTCGCCGCCGAGGGCCTCACCGCCGAGCCGGCCGCGCTGTCGCTCATCGTGCGCGAGTCCGGCGGCTCGGCGCGCGACGCGCTGTCGCTCAGCGATCAGGTCATCAGCTTCGTCGGCAAGAACGAGATCCGCGAGACCGAGGTCGCCGACGTGCTCGGCGTGGCCGACCGCGCCTTGACCCGGTCGATCGTGGGCGCGCTGACCGCCGGCGATGCCGCCACCGCCCTCGAGACCATCGAGCGCGCGGTCACCCGCGGCGTCGACGAGACCCAGCTGGCGCGCGCGATCGTGCGCTACCTGCGCGATCTTGCAGTGCTTCAGGCCGCGCCCAAGTCGCTCGAGCTGGTCGACGCCTCCGACGACGAGCGGGTCGCGCTGGCCGCCGAGGCCAAGCTGCTCGACCGCGGCCACGTCACCCAGATGTTCGAGCGCATGCTCCGGGCCTGCGACGATCTCGGCAAGACCATGCAGCCGCGCCTGGTGCTCGACCTCGCGCTCATCGATGTCGCGACCACCGAGCCGCTGGTGCCGCTCGGCGATCTGATCGACCGCCTCGGTGACCTCGAGCGTCGGATCGGCGCGGGCGGTGGCAGCAGCGGCAGCGGGGGTGGCGGCGCTCGGCCCGCGCCGTCGCGCAGCGCGCCTGCACCCGCACCGTCGGGGCCCGCCCGCGGCCTGCGCACCGAGGCGCCCGAGCGAGCCGCGCCGCGCGCCACCGATCCGATCCCTCCGCGGGTGCCGGCGCCGTCTGACCAGCCGCCGCCACCGCCCGATGCTGCCATCGTCGAGCGCGCCACCGAGCGAGTTCCCGAGCGGATCGCGCCGCCGCCGGCGCCGTCCAAGCCGGCCGCGACGATGCCTCCGCCGGTGAAGGTCCCCGCGGGGGACGCGCCCGCCAAGCTGTCGGCGATCGTCGTCGAGACCGCGCTGCCTTTCGCGAACCTGTCGATCGAGCAGCGCTGGAACGCCGTGCTCGACGCCCTCGAGCACAAGCGCCGCTTCGGGACGCTCGGCCACTATCAGCACGCGCGCGTGCTGTCGTGGGCCAACGACACCGTCGAGGTCGGCTTCGGCAACGACTACGAGATGTCCGAGATGGCGCGTCAGGCCGACCAGATCGAGACCGTGCGGCAGGCGCTGCGCGAGCTCGCTGGGCGGGCCATCGCGATGACGGTGCGACTGCTCAACGCCGCCGAGTCGGCCGCGACCCCGGTGCGCTCGACCGTCGAGGAAACCCGCAGCAAGGCTCACGAAGAGAAGCAGAAGCGCGAGCGCGAAGCTCGCGAGCACCCGATGACCCGTTTGGTCCTCGAGACCTTCGGCGCACAGATCAAGGAGATCAAGACCGATGTCTAACAAGATGCCCGATATGAATCAGCTCATGCGCCAGGCGCAGCAGATGCAAGCCAACGTCGCCAAGGCCCAGGAAGAGGTCGCGAAGATGACCGCCGACGGGCAGTCGGGCGGCGGCATGGTGACCGTCACGGTCAACGGCAGCTTCGACGTGCAGAAGATCAAGATCGAGAAGACCGTCGTCGATCCCACCGATGTCGGCATGCTCGAGGACCTGATCACCTCGGCGATCAACGCCGCCAACGCCCGTATGCGCGAAGTGACCAAGACCCACATGTCCAAGGTCATGGGCGGCATGAACATCCCCGGCATGCCCGGGTTTTGAGCTTCAGGGAGGGCTGTTCGTCAGCTCTCCCCTCGATTCCGGAATCGAACGTGGGGGTGGCAATCATCCGAGGGGGCCGGAGCTCGGACCTCGGACCAAGACGAAGGAAACCGTGGCTGCTGATCCGATCCAGAAGCTGGTGCAACAGCTGGCGCGCTTGCCGGGCATCGGCGAGAAGTCGGCGACGCGGCTGGCGATGCACTTGATCCGCGCGCCCAAGGCGCAGGTGCAGGAGCTCGCGCAGGCGCTGATCGACGCGACCGAGCAGATCGGGCTGTGTACGGTCTGCATGACGCTCACCGCCGAGGATCCGTGCCGGTTGTGCGCCGACACCCGGCGTGAGGCGGGCACGCTGTGCGTGGTGTCGCAACCGTCGGATGTGATCGCCATCGAGCGCGGCGGTCACTACCGCGGCCGTTACCATGTGCTGCACGGCGTGCTGGCGCCCCTCGACGGCATCGGCCCCGACGACCTGCGCATCGGCGAGCTGCTCCGCCGGCTCGCGCCCAGCGCCGGCGCCGCCATCGCCGAGGTGATCGTGGCGACCGCGCCCACCGTCGAGGGCGAGGCCACCGCGATGTACCTGGCGCGGCTCATCAAGCCGCTCGGCCCCAAGGTGTCGCGCATCGCGACCGGCCTGCCCGTCGGCGGCGATCTCGAGTACAGCGACCAGGCCACCATCGGGCGCGCGCTGGCCGGCCGCACCACGCTGTGACCAGCGGATGTTGAGACCGTGACATCGCGCGACGCGATCCTCGTCAAGATGCCGGCGTGACCGTCGCTGCTGTTCCGCGTCCCCATCCCAGCCTGCGCGGGGTCAGTCACCAGGTCGCGTTCTTCTTCGCGCTGGTCGCCGGCTTCGCGCTGGTCGCGTCGACCGGGTGGCGCTGGCCGGTCGCGGTGTATGCCGCCAGCCTCGCGACCATGCTCGGCGTCAGCCCCGCCTATCACCGCGGCCGGTGGCGACCCGAGATCCGCCGTCGCTGGCAGCGCGCCGACCACGCCGCGATCTTCGTGTTCATCGCCGGGACCTACACGCCGGTGTGCATGCTCGCCGTCGGCGGCGCGGCCGGCGCCCGCCTGCTCGCGCTGGTGTGGTGCGGCGCGCTGCTCGGCGTGGCCCGCGCGCTGCTCTGGCCCGGCGCGCCGCGCTGGGTGGTCGCCGGGCTGTACGTGCTCTTGGGTTGGCTCATGGTGATCGCGCTGCCCGCCGTCGCGCGCGGCACCGGCGTGCCGTTGCTCGCGCTCATCCTGCTCGGCGGGCTGCTCTACACTGTCGGCGCGACCATGTACGCCCTGCGCTGGCCCGATCCCTGGCCCCACGTCTTTGGCTACCACGAGGTCTTCCACGCGCTGACCATCGTCGCCGTGCTCTGTCACTTCGGCGCGATCGCGACGATCGCCGGACACCTCCACTAGCGTCCCCTCGGACCGTCCGCGTGTCGACACGTGTCGGCCGGCAAGGACCGTAACTCCGCGCCAGGGCTGCTTCCGCGCTGGCACACCCCTTGATGAAGCGAGGCTCGCCGCATCCGCGGTTCATCTCACTGCCAAGGGGTTCTTCATGCGATCCACGCGTGCGCTGCGGCTCAGCCCGCTCGTCGTTGCTCTCTTCGCCGCTGCGTGCGGCCAGGTCCAGGTGGTGCCCGACGACGCCGGCGGGGTCGATGGCCTCGCGCCCGACGCCGTCGTCGACACCGACGCGCCCAGCGCGACGCCGATCGTCACCATCGTCCGCACCGGCACCGCCAGCGGCACCGTCGTCGGCAGCGTCGGCGGCCTCGACTGCGGCACTAGCTGCGCCGCGCCGGTCGCGCTGGGCACCGTCGTGGTGCTCACCGCCACGCCCGCAGCGGGCGCCAGCTTCGCCGGGTGGACCGGCCCGTGCTCGGGTTCGGCGCCCAGCTGCTCGTTCCCCGTCACCGCCGACGTCACGGTCGGCGCGACCTTCACCGTGACCCGCCACACCGTCGGGCTGACCCTGGTCGGCAACGGCACCGGCAGCGTGGCGTCGAGTCCCGCCGGCCTCGCGTGCCCGGGCGTGTGCAGCACGACCGTCGAGCACGGCACCCAGCTGACCTTGACCGCGACGTCCCAGGCCGGCTCGCTGTTCCTGGGCTGGAGCGGCGCGAGCTGCTCGGGCACGGGATCGTGCACCGTGGTCGTCGACGGCGACGTCCAGCTCAACGCCGCCTTTGCGCTCACCCAGTCGCTGGTCGTGACTCGCAGCGGCACCGGCTCGGGCAACGTCGCATCGGCGCCGGCCGGCATCGCCTGCGGCGCCGACTGTAGCGAGACCTACCCGCCGGGCACCCCAGTCACGCTCACCGCGACCGCGACCACCGACTCGATCTTCACCGGCTGGTCGGGCGGCGGTTGCAGCGGCACCGGCACCTGCACCGTCACGGTCAACGCCGCCGCCACCGTCGACGCCCAGTTCACCCGCCGGCAGTACGTGCTCACCGTCGCGCGCGCCGGCACGGGCACCGGCACCGTCTCGTCGAGCCCCGCCGGAATCAACTGCGGGACCGACTGCACCGAGACCTACGCCCACGGCACGACGGTCGCGCTGACCGCCACGCCCAGCGGTACCGCGACCTTCACCGGCTGGTCGGGCGGCGGCTGCGTCGGGATCGGCGGCTGCGCCGTCACGCTGGCCGCCGCGACCACCGTCACCGCGAGCTTCACCGCCGGGGCGACCACCGGGCCCAACCTGGTGTTCGTCACGTCGACGACCACCGCCGGCAACTTCGGCGGCGTGACCGGCGGCGACGCCATCTGCGGGGCGCGCGCGAGCGCGGCCGGGCTTGCCGGCACCTACCGCGCGTGGCTGTCGACGTCGTCGGTGGCCGCCATCGACCGGCTGGGCTCGGCCAGCGGCTGGGTTCGCACCGACGGCAAGCCTTTCGCCAACTCCCAGGCCGATCTGGTGGCCGGCAAGATCTACTACCCGATTCTGACCGACGAGCTGGGCGTCCCGCTGCCGTACGCCACCGCGTGGACCGGCACCACCGACAACGGCCAGTGGGATGGCGGGCAGCAGTGCGGCAACTGGACCAACACCACCAGCGTCGGCGTCACGGCCGGCTCCACGCTCGGCGCGACCGGTGACTGGACTGCGGCCACCGGCAACTCGTGCTCGTCGGAGTTGCGGCTCTACTGCTTTGGCATCGACCGCGCCAGCACGGTGACCGTCGTGCCAACGCCGGGTCGCAAGATCTTCCCCAGCGCCGGCACCTGGTTGCCCGGCGGCGGGATCGTCTCGGCCGACGCGCTGTGCGCGAGCGAGGCCGCGAACGCGTCGCTTCCTGGCACGTTCAAGGCGCTGCTCGCCACCACCACCGCGTCGGCGGCGTCGCGTTTCAGCACCAGCGGCGCCACCTGGGTCCGCCCCGACGGCATCCCGATCACCGCGACCGCGGCCCAGCTGTTCTCCGCGGATTTCTATCTGACGACCCCCGTGCTCCAGGCCAACGGCTCCACGTACATGAGCTACAACCCGCGCCGTTACGTCTGGTCGGGCGCTTCGACCCTGACGAGCATCGGGACCTCGGCGTCGACCTGCAGCAACTGGTCGTCGAGCTCGCCGTCCCTGGTGGGAGTGCTCGCCGAGCTGGGCTGGGCGGTGCCGAGCCACCTGTTCGGCGGCATCGAGTATCTCGACTGCTCGCAGCCGCAGCGGCTGGTCTGCATGCAGCAGTGATCACCCGCCAGGCGCGATAATTGCCCGGAAAAGTAGAAAGAATCTCCGACGGTCTGTTAGGTTGGCGAGAGGCTAGGGGTAGGTGCGATCGCATCTACCCCGCACCCGATCCAGGCCGGCAGGAGCCCAGGCGCGATGTCAAACCAACTGGTGATGTACGAAGAGGAGCTGCAGCAGATCAACGCGGTCTGCGACGTGCTCCAGCGCGATGCCAACGCCAAAGCGGTGCTCGTCATCGACAAGAACGGGCAGGCGATCGCGCAGTCCGGTGAGGTCGAGCAGCTCGACGTCACGTCGCTGTCGTCGCTGACCGCCGGCAACGTGGCGGCAACCGGCGGCATCGCGTCGCTCCTCGCCGAGAAGGAGTTCGCGGGACAGTTCCACGAGGGGGAGAAGACCAACGTCCACATCTCCATCGTGGGCGCGCGGGTGATTCTCCTGGTGTTGTTCGACGAGCGCAGCTCGCTCGGCCTGGTGCGTTTGCGCGTCCGCAAGGCCGCGGTCGAGCTCACCTCGGTGCTCGAGGTCCTGGTGAAGAAGAGCGAGTCGGGCAATCAGCCGTCCGTGTTCGCCGAGATCACCGACGACGACATCGACAACCTGTTCAACGACTAGCTCACGCTAGAACCCAGGGCGCCATGAGCTTCATCAACTACTCGTCTCGCGAGATCAACTGCAAGATCGTGTACTACGGCCCCGGCCTGTGCGGTAAGACCACGAATCTCCAGTACATCTACAACAAGACCAACCCCGAGGCGAAGGGGAAGATGATCTCGCTCGCGACCGAAACCGACCGGACGTTGTTCTTCGACTTCCTGCCGCTTTCCCTGGGCGAGATCCGTGGCTTCAAGACCCGCTTCCACCTGTACACGGTGCCGGGTCAGGTCTTTTACGACGCCAGCCGCAAGCTGATCTTGAAGGGCGTCGACGGCGTCGTGTTCGTCGGCGACTCGCAGCTCGAGCGCATGGAAGCCAACATCGAGTCGCTCGACAACCTGCGCACGAACCTCGGCGACCAAGGCTACGACCTCGACAAGCTGCCGTACGTCGTCCAGATCAACAAGCGCGACCTGCCGAACTCGGCGCCGCTCGAAGAGCTGATGGAAGTGCTCAACCCGACCAAGGTCCCGTCCTACGAGGCGATCGCGACCAAGGGTGTCGGGGTGTTCGATACGCTCAAGGCGGTCGCCAAGCTGGTGCTCACCGAGCTCCGCAAAGCCGGCTGATCGACTTTCGTTCCGGAGGATCCATGACGGCGACCGAGCGTCCGCGTTTTCGAACCGATCTGGTCGCCGAGCCCATCGACGACGGTGGCCTGCGGTTCATCGATGTCCTCGATCCAGACAGCGGCAACGGCTTTCGCTTCTTCGAGGTCGAGTACTCGATCGCGTGCGCGATGGACGGCGAGCGCGACCTCGCCGGGCTGATGCGCTGGGCCCGGGAGGAGCTGGGCGTCGAGCCCTCGCTCAAGGAGATCGGCACGGTCATCACGACCCTCGGCGATCTCGGCTATCTCGAAGGCGCGTCCACCGAAGCTGCGGCGCTCGCCGACGACGGCCCAGAGCTGGTCCCCGGCGTGGTGGTCGCGCCGCGACCCGAGCCCGGGCGGTTCAACGACGACGTCGAGCTGGGCACCGCGGGCCAGTCCCCGGAGCTCGCGCGCACCCTCGAGGCGATGCCGGTTCCCGACGAGATGGAGCTGGGCACTGCCGGTAGGGGCCGGACTGCCGCGCCGAGTGCACGCGAGGATTTTGGCGGGGGCCCTGAGCTGGGCCCAGCTGGCGGCCCAAGCGCCCCGCCGAGCAGCCACGAGCGCACCACCGACTTCGAGGGCCTCACCCCGCCGCCGGCCGAGATGCCGTCGGCGAGCCTGCGCCCGAGCGGTCGCGCCGATGCCGAGGAGGATGGGCCGACCAACCTCCCGCAGCCGGCGACGATGGACTACGAGGACGACGAGGTCTCGGTCGCTCTGAGCGATCACTTGGCGGTCTCGGCGTCGGACGTGAAGGAGGCCGTGCGGGCGTCCAAGGTCATGGCCGCCGTCGACGTGCCGAGCGATGTGCTCGAGCAGCTCGAGGCCGACGAGGCGCGCGCCCGCGAAGAGGCGGCAGCCGCCGCTGCGGCGCGCGAGAAGATCGTGGCGGAAGCCGCGCAGGCCGAAGCCGCGCAGGAAGCGGCGGCCCGCGCGGCGACCCTGGCGGCCCGCGAAGCGAGTGCGCGCGAGGCGCTCGAGCGCGAGGCGGCTGTGACCACGGCCCGCGAGGCGGCGGCCCGCGAGGCGCGCCCGGTCAGCGACCTGCCGGAGATCCCGGTGGGCGTGTCGAAGAAGAAGGCCGACAAGAAGGCCGACAAGGAGCCCGTCGTCGCCGCCAAGGAGCCGCCGGCCACCACGCCGGTCGAGGCCCCGCAGCGTGGCGCGAGCCGCGCGCTCTGGCTCTTGCTCTTGCTGGCCATCGTCATCGCCGGTGGATATCTGGTGTGGACGAAGGTCCTCAAGAAGCCGCTGCCGTGGGAGCCCAAGGACGAGGCCGTCGAGTCGACGGCGAGCGGCGCCGGTAAGACCGCACCGCCCGGCCCGACCGCGGTCGAGCCGCCACCGGCACCGCCGCCGCCGCCGCCGCCGGTTGCCACGCTGGCCGAGAAGGCCGGCGAGGTCTCCAACATCGTCGCCGGTCAGGTCGCGGCGCTCAGCTTCGTGATCGCCGACGGCAGCCAGGTCGCCACCGGCGACGCGGTGCTGCGCTTCTCGGGCAACGCCGCCGACGAGCAGAAGATGGTCGGCTTCAACTACGACATCGACAAGCGCTACCCCAAGCAGATCGAGGACGCGACCAAGCTGCGCGACAAGCCGGGCGCCTTGCCTGCGGCCGTGAAGGCGCAGCAGGCCAAGATCGACGAGGTCAGCAAGAAGCTCGAGGCCCGCAAGGTCGAGCGCGATGCGCTGAGCACCAAGCTCGACGCGTTGACCATCAAGGCACCCATCGCCGGCGTCGTGAAGCTCGCCGACAAGATCGCCAAGGGCACCCGCACCACCGCCGACCAGTCGGTGGCGAGCGTGACCGCGCCGTCGAGCCTGACCGCGACGTTCACCGTGGTGGCGGCCAGCCAGAAGGTCTACACCCCCGACGCCTCGGTGCGCGTCTCGGTGAAGGCCACGCCCGATCAGAAGGCGAACTGCACGTCGACCGCCGTCGAGAACCTGTCCGCTGGCGGCTCGACCGTCACGGTGGTCTGCCCGGCCGACGCGGGCGTCGCGTCAGGCACCGAGATCGTCCTCGAGTAGGCTGTATTGCTGCGGCCCTGCGCGGGCGGACCCTGCGCGGGCGACCCTGCGCGGGCGGCCCTGCGCGGGCGACCCTGCGTCCGGCCTACTTGGTGCCGGCCTTGCGGGTGATCGACTTGACCTTGAGGATCGGGCCGGTCATCGCGATGCCCATGGCGCCGCGGTCGACGGCACCGTCGATGTCGACGAGCTGCCCGGCGGCGTAGTCGCTGCCGCCCTCGAGCTGGTACTCGTCCCCGTCGGCGGTGACCAGCATCCAGTGTCCACCTTCGAGATCGCTCTTACGGATCGTGCCGCTGAACTTGGCCATCCGTGAACGCTAGCACTAATAGGTCAGGTCATCGTCGCGGGTCGTCGGGTCGACGGTGAGCGGCTGCTCGTAGACCGCGCCCGTATACAGGTACACGTAGCGCGCGTAGTTCTCGGTGACCTTCTTCATGTACTCGCGGGTCTGGGTGTAGCTGACCAGCTCGACCAGCTCGTCGATGGGGCGCATGCCGTTGGTCGCGACCCACTTCACGACCGGGCGCGGACCGCTGTTGAAGGCGCCGGCGCCCAGCGGGATCTGACCGGCGAACTTGCCGAGCAGGTTGCCGATGTACCAGGAGCCGGTCTGGATGTTGAGCTCGGGCGCGTAGAGGTCGCCGGGCGCGTAGTCGAGCTGGAGCGTGCGCGCGACCCGGATCGTCGTCGGCGGGATCATCTGCAACAGGCCCTGGGCGTCGGCGTACGACACGACGTGCGGGTCGTAGCCGCTCTCCTTGCGCATGATCGCATAGAGGTAGTACGGCGGCGCCGCGCCGAGGTGCTGGTACTTGTCGACCAGGTCCTTGTAGGCCTCGGGATACGCGTGCAGCCACCACGAGCGGGCCGGCCCTTCGGCGGGCGTGTCGAGGGCGCCGCCGTCGTAGGCCATCGCCAGCTTCCAGGGGCGCGACCAGTTGCGACCGCGCCCGTAGCGATCGAAGAGCACCGCCAGCGCCTGGCTGCGCGGGTTGCGGGCGAGGAAGCCGCGCTCGCGCCGGGCCAGGTCGAGGCCGGCGTCGGTCGACAGCCCGGCCAGCGCCAGCTCGTCGAAGGCGGCGATGGCGCGGTCGGCGGCGACGGTCGGGTCGATGGTGTCGGCGACCTGGGGCCCGCGCGGCGTCGGCGCAGTGGCGCCGAAGGGACCCAGCGGCGTGCCGTGCTCGCGCAGCCGCGCGCTGGCGAGCAGCGCGTACCACGCGAAGGGCCAGCGCCCGACCAGCGTGCGGTAGATCGCGAGCGCGTCGTCGTGGCGGCCCAGCTGCGCGAGCGTCCGGGCCTGCCAGTACAGCCCCTTGCCAGCCTCGAGCGAGCCCGAGCGCGCCGCCAGCTTCTCGAGGTACGGCAGCGCGCCGGCGTACTCGCCGAGGAGGAAGTGTGCCATGCCGAGGAACCACAGCGAGTCGTCGACCCACTTGGACCTCGGGTACTTCTTGAGCGTCTGCTCGAGCGGGGCGACCGCGGCCTGGTAGTTGCCGCGGTTGAACTCGAGCCAGCCGGTGAGGTACTGCGCCTCGGCGGCCCACGCGGTCTTCGGAAACTGCTTCACGACCTTGCGGTACCAGCCGATCGCCGCGTCGTCGTCGTCGGCCCGCGATAGCGCGCGCGCGCCGTGAAACAGCGCCTCGGCCGACCCCATCGTCGGCGCCACGCCGAGCAGGAGCTTGCCGGCGTCGGCGTAGCGGCGCCGCATCTTGAAGAGCGTCGTGCCGAGCCAGTAGTCGCGGCGGATGCGCGTCGCCTTGGGGGCGCGGGCCTCGACCAGCATCAGCTCCCCGACCGCCTCGTGCCACAGCCGCGCGACCACCAGCCGCTGCGCGCGCACGACGCGATCGTCGTCGGAGAACCTGGGGGGCTCGCCCAGCTCGACCAGCGCGCGCTCGGCGGTCTCGGCCAGCGGATGCGCGGGATACTCGAGGAGAAAGCCCCGCAGCGCCGCGATGCCGTCTTTGGCGCCGCGCTCGCCGGCGGCCACCGCGATGCGGTACGCGACCACGCCCAGGTCGGCGCGATCGTCGGCGTTGGGCGCCGTGCGCAGCGTGGCGTAGGTCCGCGCCGCATCGGCGTGACGGCCGGCTTCCCACGCCGCGTCGGCCCGGCGCCAGGCGGCGTCGCGCGCGAACCGCGAGTCGCTCATCGCGGCCAGCGCGTCGAAGTCGCGCATCGCGGCGAGCCCGCGACCGTCGAGCAGCGCGAGCTGCCCGCGCAGCCACAGCAGGTAGTCAGCGTTGACCAGCCGATCGACGGTGAGCCCATCGAGGGCGGCCCGCGCCGCGGTCAGGTCGCCGGCCTGGTACGCGGTGAAGGCGCGACCGAGTTGCTGCGCCGCGGCGTCGTCGGCGTGGGCTGACGCGGCCCACAGCCCCAGCGCACACGCGACGACGGTTGCTCGTAGCATGGGCCACACAGTATACCGGCTCGCATGACCTATCGCGGTCTCGACTATTACGGCATCGACGAGCTCTACACCGAGGAGGAGCGCGCGATCCGCGACACCGTCCGCGACTTCGTCTCGGAGCGGATCGTGCCGATCATCGGCAAGCACTTCACCGCCGGCACGTTCCCGCACGAGCTGGTGCCGGTGTTCGGCTCGATGGGGCTCCTGGGCGCGTCGCTCACCGGCTACGGCTGCCCCGGGGTCAGCCCGACCGCGTACGGGCTGATCTGCCAGGAGCTCGAGCGCGGCGACTCGGGCGTGCGGTCGTTCTGCTCGGTGCAGTCGAGCCTGGTCATGTATCCGATCTGGGCGTTCGGCTCCGAGGCGCAAAAGCAGCGCTGGCTGCCCGGCATGGCCCAGGGCCAGCTGGTCGGCTGCTTTGGCCTCACCGAGCCCGACTTCGGCTCCAACCCGACCGGCATGCTCACCACCGCGACCCGCACCGCCGATGGCTTTCGCTTGAACGGCACCAAGCGCTGGATCACCAACGGCTCGATCGCGCAGGTCGCGCTGGTGTGGGCCAAGCTCGACGGCGTGGTGCAGGGCTTCTTGGTGCCGGCCGGCACCAAGGGCTTCACCGCCCGCGACCTGCCCGGCAAGTGGTCGCTGCGCGCCTCGGTCACCAGCGAGCTCATCTGCGAGGACGTCGAGCTGCCCGAGGATGCGATGCTGCCCGGCGTGCGCGGCATGCGCGGCCCGCTCAGCTGCTTGACCCAGGCCCGCTTCGGCATCTGCTACGGCGCGGTCGGCGCGGCGATGAGCTGCTACGACGAGGCGCTCGGCTACGCCAAAGACCGCGTCCAGTTCTCGCGGCCCATCGCCGGCTATCAGCTCGTGCAGCAGAAGCTCGTCGACATGGTCACCGAGATCACCAAAGGCCAGCTCCTGTGCTTTCGGCTGGGGCGCCTGAAGGAGGCCGGCACGCTCACGCCCGGGCAGGTGTCGCTGGCCAAGCGCAACTGCGTGTCGGTCGCGCGCGACATCGCCCGCGATGCCCGCGACATCCTCGGCGCCAACGGCGTGACCGACGAGTACCAGTGCGGTCGGCACATGCTCAACCTCGAGTCGGTCTACACCTACGAGGGCACGCACGACATCCACACCCTGATCGTCGGGCAAGACGTCACCGGCCTCGCGGCGTTCGACGGATGAACGTCCTCGTCATCGCCGGGCTCGACCCGTCGGGGGGCGCCGGCCTGGTCGCCGACGTCCGGGTCTGCGAGCAGCACGGCGCGCGGCCGATGGCGGTCGCGACCGCGCTCACCGAGCAGACCACCGTCGAGTTGCGCGCGGCCAACGTGGTGTCCCACGAGACCGTCGGAGATCAGCTGCGCGCGATCTTGTCCGATGTCGAGATCGACGCGGTCAAGATCGGCATGCTGGGCTCGATGCTGGTCGCCGAGCAGGTCGCGCGCGCTCTCGAGCTGACCGCAGCCCGCGTGGTGTGGGACCCGGTCGGTCGTCCGACCCGCGGACACGTCGCGCTGTTCGAGGGCGATCTGCGCGAGGCGGCGGCGCTCCTGGCGCCGCACGTGACGTTGGTGACCCCCAACGCCGACGAGGCGGTGCTGCTGGCCGGCGGGCCCGCGGCCATCTCGACCCTCGCCGACGCGGCGGCGGTCGCACAGGCACTCCGCGGGCTCGGCTTTGCAGGCGTGCTGGTAAAGGGCGGCCACTGGGGCGCCGACGCCATCGACCTGCTGCTGGCCGGGGCCGGCGCGCCGGTGGTGCTCGCTGGGCCACGCCTGGTCACCGACGGGCCGGTCCACGGCACCGGCTGCGCGCTGGCGACGGCGATCGCTTGCAACCTGGCGACTGGTTGCGATCTCGAAGCGGCATGTCGAGCCGGCAAGAGCTACGTGGCGAGCCGCATCGCGGCGGCGGTGCGACCGGGACGCGGTCGCCAGGCGGTGTTGTGAAGCGGGTCGTGGTCTCGGGCGCGACCGGGCTCATCGGGAGCCGGATCGTCTCCGCGCTAGTGGCGCGCGGCGATCAGGTCACCGCTTGGGTACGCGACGAGACCCGGGCGCGGGCCGCGCTCGGCGAGGCGGTCACCGTGGTCGCTGCCGATCTCGAGCAGCCCGGCGCGTGGCAGGCCGTGGTCACCGGCGCCGACGCGGTCGTCCACCTGGCCGGCGAGTCGATCGCCGGCCAGCGCTGGAACGCCAGGCGCAAGGAGCGTATCCGCGAGAGCCGCGTCGAGTCGACGCGCCTCATCGTCGAGGGCATCGCGGCGCTGCCCGCCGACCGCCGGCCCAAGGTGCTGGTGTGCGCGTCGGGCGCCGACTACTACCCGTTCGCCGATCGCGAGCTCGACGACGACGAGCCGGTCACCGAGCGCGCCGAGTCCGGCACCGCGTTCCTGGCCCGACTGTGCAAGTCGTGGGAGGCCGAGGCGGCCGCCGCCGAGCCGCTGGGCGTGCGGGTGGTGCGGCTCCGCACCGGCGTCGTGATCGGCGCCGGCGGCGCGCTGGCCAAGATGTCGACGCCGTTCAAGCTGTTCGTGGGCGGACGCATCGGCTCGGGGCAGCAGTGGTTCTCGTGGATCCACCTCGACGACGCGGTGGCGATCTACCTGGCCGCGGTCGACGACGCGCGCTTCACCGGGCCGATCAACATGGTCGCGCCCGACACCGTGCGCCAGGTCGAGGTCGCGCGCGCGCTGGGCGCGGCGCTGCACCGCCCGTCGTGGCTGCCGGTGCCGGCCTTCGCGCTGCGGGCCGCGGTCGGCGAGCTCGCGCAGTACCTGCTCGAGGGCCGGCGGGTGGTGCCGGCGGCGCTACAGGCGCTTGGCTATGGATTTCTACACCCCAGGCTGGCTGACGCGATCGAGTCATCTGTGCGCGGCGACTGAGTCGATCACCGGATGGCGATGATCCGGATTGTGCGTGCGCTCGCGCTCGCATTGCCTCGCTCACTCCGTGCGGAGTCGCCCGATCGTGCGCTCCTGCTCCGTCGAAGAAAATTCCGCTGAGCCGGCAAACTCGACGGCTCGCCCCGCATGATCGTTAGTCGACACTCACGGTCTCATTTCGATCGATGGACGCTTTGATCGTGACGAGTCGTCACCGCACGCCTAGAGTCATCGAGAGGAGGTCTCTATGCGTGAGCGCTCAGGTGAGGTCGACTTCTCGACGGAACGCCGTCGCCACTATCGCGCCGCCGTCGATGCGGGTGCGCTGATCCACGCCGCCGCCGTCGTCGTGCGCGGTCGCGTCGTCGATCTGTCGCTCGGCGGCGTGCGCATCCGGCGCCTCGACGACGCCACACCGTGTCCTGCGGTGGGCTCGGCCGCGATGGTCGAGCTCGAGGTCGGCACCCGGGGCTGGATCGCGCAGGACGGTCGCATCGTGCGGTGCGCGCTCGACGAGCTGGTCATCACCTTTGCGCCGCTGGCCGCCGAGGTGGGGCAGCTGATCGAGGACGAGGTGCTGGCGGCCCGCGAGGCCGCTCGGCGCCCGCGCATGATGGTCGTCGATCCCTCGGCCACGCGCCGACGCCGGGTCTCGGAGAAGCTGCGGGCTGCGGGCTGCGACTCCTACGAGGCCGCCACGCCGCTCGAGGCCATCGAGCTGCTCGAGCGGCCCCACCACCACATCACCGGCGTCGCGGTCGCCGAGCATTTGACCCAGACCAACGGCGACGAGATGTGCGATTTCCTCGCCGAGACCAACCCCGGCATCAAGCTCGCGCTGCTCGCCGATCTGCTCCAGCAGGACGACGCCTCCCTCGACCGTTCCCTGCAATCGTTCGCGGACTCCTGCGGCGCCACCCCAACCGCAAGGAGACTCTGATGATCTTCCAGCTCAGCTCCACCTCGTCGCGACTCGCCCACACCCGCGCGCCGCGCAGCACCGGCCACGTGTGCAACGCCTGCGGCACCCGCTTCGCCGCCCACCCCGGCCAGCACCTCGCGGCCCTCTACTGCCCCACTTGCCTCGACGAGCCCGACGATCCCGCGACCGCCGAGCACTACTGGGACCTCGGCGGCGGCGACTGAGGCTAAGGGCCCGCGAAGGAACAAGTCGACCGTTCTCGCGGCCGATCCATCCCGGCTGGCTGCGTTGCCGGTTCCGGTCCTCGGGTCACCTCCGTCGAGGATGCTCCCCTGCGGTCCTCACCGTCGCCTTGCCATCCGGGCGCCTCGACCGCGATCATCGATCGACTTGTCCACTCGCGGGCCCTAACGGGTCTCGGCGAAGAGCCGATCGAGGAGCGCGCGGGATGAACGCTCCTCGCCGCGGGCGATGGCGTGGATGATCGCGACGACGCGCTGGTTGACCGGCGCGGTCAAGCCGTGCAGCGCGGCGCGGTCGACGATCTCACCGTTGAGGAAGTCGACCGCGGGCATGCGGCCGCGCTCGATCGCGGCCAGCATCGAGCTGCGCATCTTGCGATAGCGCAGCCCGACCGCGAGCAGCAGCGCGTGCTTGGCGGTGAGGCCAGCCGAGCCGGCCGCGGTGCGCTCGCTGTCGGTGAGCGCGACCCACTCGAGGTCGAGCGTGCCCGAGACCTTCTCGAGGCGGACCTGCTCGGCGCGCGCGACCTGCACCGCCTCGGTCATGACCTCGAGGGCGAGCCGCCGGTACCGGCGCACCCGCACCAGTGGCCCCAACCGCTCGCCGGCGATGGTCGCCAGCGACGAGATCGCACAGTTGAGCGCCAGCTTGCTCCAGCGCGCGCCGAGCAGGTTGTCGGTGGTGGTGACCGGGCCTACCGCCTCGAGGAGCTGCGCGATGCGGCGACACCCGTCGTCGACCGGCGCGCCTAGGCGGCCGATCGTGAAGCCGCCTGACGCCGTGCGCACGTAGCGGCCCGGCGCCGACATCGACGCGCCCCACGCCACGATCGCGCCGATCACCCGATCGGCGCCGACGATGCGCGCGATGCGCGGCTCGCACAGGCCGTTGGGCAGCACGACGACCGCGCCGTCAGGGGCCAGGGCCGGCAAGGCGGTGCGCGCCGCGTCTTCGAGCTGCGGCGGCTGGGTCGCGAGGATGACCACGTCGAAGATCTCACCGGCTGGCGGCGCTGCGACCACCCGCACCGGCGTCGCGGTCTCCTCGCCGTCGTCGGTGACGCGCACGCCGTGGGCCTCGATGGCCGCGCGGATCTCGGGGTTGGTCGACACCAGCGTCACGTCGGCCTCGACCTCGACGAGCGCCGCGGCCACCACGCCGCCGATCCCACCCGCACCGACGACGAGGACGCGAGGCGAGGCGAGGGACGGCATCGTCGCGAACATGCCACACTCGCCGTCGTGGATCGCCTGCGCGTCGTCACGCTCAACATCTGGAACCGCCAAGGCTTGTGGCTCGAGCGGCTGCCGCTCATCCGCGACCAGCTCGCGGCGCTCCTGCCCGACGTGATCGCGCTGCAAGAGGTGCTCGGCTTTCCCGGCATGCCGAGCCAGGCCGACGAGATCGCGGCCGGCATGGGCTGGAACGTCCACTACGCGCCGGCCTGGCACATCGGGGGCGGGCTCACCTTCGGCAACGCGATCCTCAGCCCTCACGCGCTGGTCGAGGCGGACTCGCTGCCGCTGCCCACGCCAGCCGGCATCGACACCCGGACCGCGGCGTTCGCGCGCGTCTCCGCGCCGGGTGGCCCGTATCCGGTGTTCGCGACCCACCTGACCTACCAGGCCTATCTGGGCCACGTCCGCTGCACGCAGGTGCGCGCGCTGGCCGATCACGTCGCCGCGCTCGCGCCGATCGACGGGCCGCCGCCGATCCTGCTCGGCGACTTCAACGCCGATCCCGACGCTGACGAGATGCGGTTCCTGCGCGGGCTCACGCCGCTCGGAGGCCAGAGCGTGTTCTTCGCCGATTGCTGGGCGTCGACGGCGTCGGTCGGTCCCGGCTACACCTACGACCGCCGCAATCCGTACGCGCTGCGCTCGCGCGAGCCGTCGCGCCGCATCGACTACGTCTACGTGCGCGGCCCCGATCGCGCGCTGCGCGGCGAGCCGCTGTCGGCCCGGGTCGCGCTCGACGAGCCCACCGACGGCGTCTGGCCGTCCGACCACTTTGCCGTCGTCGCCGACATCCAAGCCGCCGCGCGTCCCCACGACCCGTATTGATAGAAGGGCTGTCGGCCAGCCCTTCCCCGCCGGGGCCAGGTCCCCGTCGGGGCCCCATCCGAGCCCCCATGAGGCGGCTGGTCGCGGCCGCCGCCGCCGGGGCCAGGTCCCCGTCGGGGCCCCATCCGAGCCCCCATGAGGCGGCTGGTCGCG
>Ga0209181_10005494_pt1 | contig 18235 bp, 7 predicted proteins | sample MAT05_FD_187208 | JGI IMG/M metagenome (GOLD analysis project Ga0209181, IMG submission 187208) | Freshwater microbial communities from Lake Fryxell liftoff mats and glacier meltwater in Antarctica - MAT-05 (SPAdes) (version 2) | ecosystem: Environmental > Aquatic > Freshwater > Ice > Liftoff...
GCAAACAGCAATAAAACCAACCGTTTATAATTTCAATAAGCCGGCTTATGTAATTTTTCTTTTGACCAGCATTTATTTTTTAATACAAAAGGATTTTTCGCAGGCAGTAATTTTTTGGGGATTAGCACTGGTATTTGATCCGTTTAAAACAACTACCCCATTTGACAAGCGGCCAATGTAACAGCAAATTGGGTTGGTTGTTCATTTATGTTTTACGCTTGTTTTGTTTGTGGTGATGCTTTTTGGAAAATATAGGGTACGCTTTTTAAACAAAAACTTATCGTCTTCTACCCAATATCATTCCCGAAAGCTTTCTCTGGTATCTCTTGCTACAACTAATCCTTGCTTTTATCAATCCAACTCAAAACAAAAAGCTCCGGCTTTGATCCTATATGATCAAATCAACCACTATACGATTCAAACCAACACCATCGCTATACACTTAGCTTAACAATCACCACATGCTCCAATCCATCATTCAGCAATAAAATGCTTTCGCCTGGCTGCTCCAATCCATCCAATACCAACGTAGTGGAAACGGGCGCTCCGTTTAGTGATTGCTGATATTCTATATTGTAAACCGATGTTTCAAAAGCATACCTGATTTTTAAAGAAGGCCATGTTTCTGGAATGCAGGGAGTAAAATGTAAATGATTCCCTTCCTTTTTTAATCCAATAAACGATTCTAAGATAAGCTGGTACATCCAGCCTGCAGAACCGGTGTACCAGGTCCAGCCACCACGCCCTTTGTTCAATGCCTCGCCATATACATCGGCTGCAACTACATAGGGTTCCACCTTGTATTCATTCATCAGTTGAGCATCCTTTGCATGGTTGAGGGGATTGATGAGTTGCAACAATTCCCATGTTTTTTGCTTGTTGCCCATAGCGGCAAAAGCCATTACGAGCCATACAGCCGCATGGGTATATTGCCCGCCGTTTTCCCTTACACCCGGCACATAGCCTTTAATGTAACCGGGGTTTAAAGTTGATTTGTCAAATGGCGGATTAAAAAGCTGGATGATCTTAGTGTCTCTCTGCACCAGGTGTTCATCAGCCGACTGCATGGCAATGGCGGTGCGATCGCCCTGGCCGGCTTTTGACAATACCGACCAACTTTGCGCAATGGAGTCAATTTTACATTCTACATTTTGTGATGACCCAAGTGGTGTGCCATCATCAAAATAGGCACGCCGGTACCAGGCCCCATCCCAGGCATTTTTTTCAATATTGGTCCTCAATATTTCGGCCTGTGCTGTACAGGTTATGATAAAGGCTTCGTCCATTTTTAAACTGGCTATTGCTGTAAAGCGTTTCAATACGTCGTATAAAAAAAAGGCCAGCCAAACGCTTTCACCTTTTCCATGCATCCCTACTTTATCCATTCCATCATTCCAATCGCCGGATCCCATCAGCGGCAATCCGTTAACGCCAAACTTTAAAGCATGTACGATGGCTGTTTTGCAATGTTCATATAATCCCGCAGTTTCATGCGATATGACCGGCAGATCATAAAACGATTCTTCGCCTGCATTTAACAAACGGCCTTCAATAAAGTGAATTGGCACATCCAATATGGAGTGATCGCCGGTGGTAGCTACATAGCGGCAGGTTGCGAAAGGCAGCCATAAATAGTCATCCGAGCAAGTAGTTCTCACACCCCTGTTTACGGGTGGATGCCACCAATGCTGCACATCACCTTCCCGGAATTGCCGGGAAGCACACAATAAAATCTGCTCTTTAACCAATGCCGGACTTGAATGCATCAGCGATAAACTATCCTGCAACTGGTCTCTAAAACCAAATGCGCCGCCAGATTGGTAAAAACCGCTGCGTGCCCACATGCGGCAGGCAATAGTTTGATAGGTTAGCCATCCGTTGGTTAATATATTGATGGCAGGGTCGGGTGTTTCAATCTGCACACTACCGAGGGTGGCGTTCCAAAATTGATTCACTGCCTTCAGGGCATTGCGTGCAGCCGTACCTCCTGCAAACTGCTGTATCAAGGCATTGGCATCGTGTAAATTTTTTCCCGCCCCAAGGCGGAAAACAATTTCCTTTTCTTCTTCTTCACCCATTTCAAACACCACCTGCAATGCGGCACAAGGATCTAGGTTAGCGCCCTGCCGTCCGGATAGCTTTGACTTTTTCATGGCTTCCGGATTACCGAGTGTGCCATTGCGACCAATAAATTCTGAACGGTCGGTCGTAAAAGATTTGTTGATATCGTCCACATCAAAAAATGCAACCCGTTCTCCAAATTCAGTGTTATAGGTATTGGTGGCCAGGATAGCACCGGAACGTGTTTCCAGTTCGGTCGTGATGTGCATCTGTGTTTTTGACCGCAGATCTCCCAATACCCATTCTACATATCCGGTTGCTGAAACCCGGCGCATACGGCCGGAATTATTCCGTAGTTTTAAAACAATGAATTTTACCGGTGCTGACACATCAATGAACATGGTCATGGTAGATTCGATACCATCTTCACTGTGTTCAAAAATGCTATACCCAAAGCCATGCCTTGTTACATAAGGCGATTTGCCACGGCAGGGTAATGGTGCCGGAGACCAAAAGCGGCCACTCTCTTCATCTCTTAAATAAAACGCTTCGCCTTTAAGATCATTGATCGGATCGTTGTTCCAGGGCGTTAGTCTAAATTCATGGGCATTTTCCGTCCAGGTATAAGATTGCCCGCATTCGGAAACGATGGTTCCAAAATAAGGGTTGGCAATTACGTTGATCCAGGGCGCCGGTGTTGATTTTCCGGGAGCTGTTGTGATCACATATTCCTTTCCATCCGGTGAAAAACCACCCAGTCCATTGTTGAACAAAAGCCCCGTTGGTGCTTCCACCTGTGTAAATACTGAGGAATGAAATTTTGTAGGATTGAAATAAGGAATGGAGGATTTTATTTTAGTACGGCGGTTGATCTGTTCTTCCAGTGTACCCAACTGATCGGACAATACGATGTGGGCAACCGACTGAAACAGGATCCGGTCTTCATACGAAATCTGGTCTGCTGTGCGGATGAATATACCACCGGGCTGGTCCTTTACATCGTTGTTCCTGGAGGGTGTAATCAAACCAAGTATCTGGTTGTGCAGATCCTGGCGGTAACCGCCCCTGTCTTCATTCCATATTACAAGATCAACGCTGATTCCTTTGATGCGCCAGTAAGCGTGTGCCTGTATCAACTGTTTTACCAAATTGATATTGGCCGCCTCTTCTATCATTAAAAGCACAATGGGCAAATCGCCGGAGATAGAATATCCCCAAAGACCAGATTGCCCCCTTCTATTTTTTATTATCACTGATGAATCTGCTCTCAGGGATGCATTTACATAAATAACGGAAGCTGCCAGCCGGGAGTATAACTGTGCATCGGCTTCCGATACATTGATCTGGCGAAGTATTAGTAAACTATGCGTCCAGGCCAGTTCCAGTACCCTTTTGGTTAGCTGTCGATCCTGGTATTTTTCTACCAGGCTATTGCAGATTTCTTTGGTATCAGCAATGCCAATGATCATATCTACCGTAGCAGTTTCACCGGCTTCAATAATGATGCGGTATTGGATGGCCACCACCGGATCAAGCACGGAGCCTGCTGTATTTGACAAAGGTTCGGGTTGGTTCATTGCGGCGGGCTGGTGAATGCTGTTACCTCTTCCAATAAATTTAGCCCTGCTGGTTTCATAAGAAATCTGGGTTATCTCCGCATCATGCACTTTCATTAAATGAAACATCCAGGGGTTGCGCTCATCCAACGAACGCGGCCTGCGGGTACATATAATTGCATGCCGCTGCTGGTTGATTTCTGTTTGCACAAAAAGATTACTGAAAGCAGGGTGTATTTCATCCGCAATGGGCGAAGCCATTACCACTTCTGCATAACTGGTTAGTTCAATAATTCTTCTTTTTTTGGAGCGGTTGGTAATATGCACCCTTCTTAATTCAATATCATCTTCCGGAGAAACTACAATTTCGGTATGGGTATCCAACGACAAATCCCGGCGCCTGAACTCTGCTCGTCCCTGTGTAAACACGGCTTCATAATTTTGCGACTGCTGCTGTGCCGGCTGAAAAGCTGTGGACCAGAAAGCATTGGTTTCAAGGTCGCGGATATAGCAGAAAGTACCCCAGTTGTCGCAGGTACTATCTTCCCGCCAACGGGTAATGGCAATGTTTTTCCAACGGCTGTACCCGCCGCCTGCATTGGTAACCATGGCATGGTAGCGTCCGTTGGATAGCAATTCCACTTCGGGTATGGCGGTATTGGGTGTATTGATCACCCGCATAGATGTATCGGTAAACGGCACTGCACTGATATCCTCAGCATGCACCACCGGCGAGTAAAAGGTGGACACTCTTGGTACTTTTTCCTGTAACAACAGTAGCGTAGCTTTAATTTCCACATCCATTTCAAACCGCTGTTGCATGGGTTTATCCAGCAAGAGGTAAGAGAGTGCTAGAAAACTCATTCCCTGGTGATGCGCCATAAAGGATTTTACAATGGCATGCGTTTGCTTGCGGGGCAAGCGGGATGGGGTGTAATCGATGGCTTCGTAAAACCCATATTTACTTTCGAAGCCGGCTTCTCTCAATTGCTCCAGGTTGCTTAATGCGTCTTCCGGTGCCACCATCAATGCCATCATGGTTGAATAAGGTGAGATAACAAGGTCTTCGCTTAAACCTCTTTTTAATCCAAGTCCGGGAACACCAAATGCCCGGTATTGGTAGTTGAGGCTGGTATCTACCAAATTATAACCCGACTCCGAAATACCCCAGGGAATACCCCGCTTTTTACCATATTCTATTTGCTTTTCTACAACGGTTCTGTTGGTTTGGTCTAATAAAGTATTGTCGTAGGTAGGCATTACCAGTAGCGGCATCAGGTATTCAAACATGGAACCGCTCCAGGATAACAGGATGGGCGTAGTACCCATTTTTGTAAGTTGCCTACCCAATGCAAACCAGCTTTCCTGTGGTAATTTGCCTTGGGCAATGGCCACAAATGTGGTCAATCTTGCTTCTGAGGCCAGCAGGTCGTAAAAACTATTGTCTCTTCGCTGGTCATCTACATTGTATCCAATCGATAACAAATGTTGTGAACGATCGTATAAGAAATCATATTCTATTTCGGCCAGCTCAGAACATTTTACAGCCAGATACTCTACTGTAAGCAGCAGCTCTTTCGCCCGCCGTCCCGAATCCGCAATGTTGTTTCGGAAATTCTGGAGCCATTCATTGTCGCTTACGCTGTTTTCAATCGAATAACTGCTTACAATATCATGCAGCAACGTTTCTTCAATTTTTGCCAGCTCTCTTATTGTAGGAATAGCCGGTAACATAGGTAATAGATGCCCGAATTTTTCCGGGGCGGCAGGTAATAGTATCCAGGGCACCAGTACTACCAATTCGTATTTTGCCAGTTTTATCTGTGAAATGATTTTCTGCGACCATAGTTCACCATCCGAGAAACTGGCTGGCCGCAATGCATCCTGCACTTTGGCAAACAACAATTCCAGTCTGTCCAATTCTTCTTTTACATGTATCAAGTTGTCTGGCTCTATCTCAACCAGTCGCTTCACTTCTACCTGAAACAGCATTAACAATTCAGCATCCGTATAAATTTCTTTTAATAAACCAACTGTATCTGCCAGGCCTTCAAATACAGAGCGGGTAATAATTTTTTTATCAGGAATGGCCAGCAACCCTTGTTTCAGCGTGATGAGGTGACCGGCTAAATTACCGCTATCCACTGTGGAAACATACCTTGGTGCAAGTGGTACCAGGCTTCGGGTATCGTACCAGTTGTATAAATGGCCCCGGAAGCGCTCCATTCTAAGAAGGGTATTGAGGGTATTTCCGGTACGCTCAATCAATTGCCTTGCGCCAATATAACCAAAGTCGAATGCGGTTAAATTACACAACAGCGCCATGCCAATATTGGTGGGAGACGTACGATGGGCAATTCGATCAATGGGTTCTTCCTGATAATTATCAGGAGGCAGCCAATTGTCTTCATCGCCCACAAATGTTTCAAAAAATGTCCAAATCTTTCTGGCCAGTCTTCGCAGGTATAAGTTATCATTCAGCGACAATTTGGGTTGCCGGTTTACGCCGGGTTTGCTTATCCGCCATACGATCAGTGGCGCAAAAGTCCACAAGATCAAAATTGGAAGGGCTACCATTAAAGTAATGATAGATTTTTCTACAATCAGGAAAACAAATAATCCCAGTGCAAAAAATGGCGCAAAGCCCATCTTGTAAGAGGTTGCATCTATGCTTTCCCTGTTTTGAGCATGGTGAGTAAAAGGATTCCACTGAAGCAGGTTTGTTTTAGTAATGAAAATTCTGCCAAGCGTGCGAAGGATGGCATCGATATTTGAAAATACTTCAAACGGAAGACAGATCAAATCTAACAGGTGTTGTAAAAAATGATTGCTGGCCGCTTTAATGGAGTAAATCAGGTGCTGCTCAAAAATAACATCCTCCGGTTTCCAGATCAATTCCCACACAAAGTTTACCACCGAAGGTATCACGATGATGAGCGTTACCGCCAATGTCCAAAACCAGGGTACCGGCGAGAATAACCAGCCAAAGATGAACAGGAACAATAATGATACTGGCACCAAACTGCGACGGATATTATCAAATATTTTCCACCGGCTAAAAAGAGAAATTGGGTTTCGGGTCAATCCTTTGGGCACGGCCGGCACAAAGGGTAAAATCCAGATGGCAATCTGCCAGTCGCCCCTGATCCAGCGATGTCTTCGCTTCATATCGGTGAGGTATTTGGAAGGATATTCCTCGTATAACTGCACATCTGAAATTAAAGCGGATCTACCATAACAGCCTTCCAGCAAATCATGACTCAGAATGCGATTCACAGGTAACTTGTTTTCCAGTGCAAGTTCAAATGCTGCAACATCATAAATACCTTTTCCAATAAAGGAACCTTCCTTAAACAAATCCTGGTACACATCGGAAGTAGCCCTTGTGTAAGGATCGGTGCCCGGTTCATTGCCATGTATGCGGGCATAGATTGAGCTATCGCTAACCGGCAAACTGTTGGAAACCCTTGGTTGCAAAATGGCGTAGCCTTCTGTAACCCGGCCTTTTTTTGCGTTGTACACTGCATGGTTCAATGGATGTGCCATGGTTGCCACCATTTTCCAGGCGGTATCTCTTGGCAATTGCGTATCGGTATCCAGCGTTATTACATAATTTATTCCGGAATAAGTTGCCTCATCTCCTACAATCAGCGAAAAATATTCTTTTCCGTTACCCTTGAGCAGCTTATTGAGTTCGGCCAGTTTACCTCTTTTTCTTTCATACCCCATCCAGATCTTGTCATGCGGATTCCATTTTCGTGGCCTGTGAAAAAAGAAAAAGGTATCACAATTAAGCCGGTCGTATTTTTTATTTAAGTCGATGATTTTTTGTTTGGCTGTTTGCAGCAGCAGTTCATCTTCGGGCATTGTTTCCGAACCGGCATCATTAAAATCGGTTAACAGGGCATAATACAAGTTTACATCCCGGTTGGCTAAAAACCTTACTTCCAAACCTTCCATTAAATCGTCGATGGCTGCTAAACTGCCGATGATGGTGGGGGTTACCACAAGGGTGCGGTATTCGTGGGGAATACCTTTTGAAAAATCCATACGTGGCAAAAGATTTGGCTTTGCCAGAATGGTAACCAGCCAGTTCACGATAGAGAGGGCAAGGCGGCTGGTAGCAAATAAAATTAAAAGGCTTAGCAATACCAATGCTGTTTTTCCCAATCCATCGGCAAATGCTTTCGCAATAAGCCCCCATGAAAAAAGAGCCGTCAATATTGCAATAATTCCCAGGTAGGAAAACAAAGGGAATTTATTCGTTGCCTTTTTGCAGTGATCCAGTTTGGAATTTTTTATTTTTGCCCGCTTTTCCAGTTGTTTCAGACCTTTGCAGGTAAGGTAATAGCCCACATGAGTTAGCCGTTCTTTTCCTCCATTTCCCTTGTTTTCTCTTGCCAACCGGATGGCCATTTGTGCTATTTCATTTTCGGCTAAATCACTATTTTTGGCAACCTTTTCCACCACATGGCGATAGCTATCTCTTGTATTAAAATCCATTCCGGCATAGATACCATCAATATCATTTCGCAGCGTATGTTCTACAATACTGGTATTTTCCACAAAATCACGCCAGTCGGTTGTACTTAAAAAGCGCAGACCACTGATGCTGTTGCTAATGGACACCTGGTCGGCCGCCTGCTTTTGATTTTCTTCCTGTATCATTTCACTTACGGAAGTGCCACTTTCGGATAAAGTTTGCTCAATCCAGTTGAGGGGTAAGCTCACCGAACTTCCTTTTTCCTGCAACCGTCTTGTCAATTCCGATATAAAGGAACTGTCCATCGGTGGTTCCGATCTTGCCATATCGGCTATTTCAAGCACCAGATCCTTGGGTGCTTTTTCCACTGCTTCCAGCATTTTATCGGCCCACTGTCCGGCCAGCACTTTGTTATTGAAACTTATGGCAATCTGTATAGAAAGTCTTCTTAAGTTTTCTATCAGTGCCAGCCTAAGCATAATGGGAATTGCCCATAGTTCGCCCAGTTTTAAATAAGTTGTCTCCTGGTAGGCTTTTACAAAACTTACCAGGCTACTCATATCCACATGACCATCACTATGGGAAATAATTTCCACAGCTATATCGTACACCCTTGGTAAACCAGTCGATTTTCCTTTGGCAAGCTGGGGTAAGCCCTTGCTATATCCTTTGGGCAAATGCCTTTTGCCGGTATAAATTTGTTCTTCAATCAGGAAGAAATTATCAAGCAGCCACTCACCCGCCGGAGAGATCCGGTTGTTTTCTTTTACAACCTCAGTTAACAACGCATGCACTTCCAACAAAATGCTTTCATTCTCCGCCAACCGTTTCAGCAACTGCTCCGAAGGGTGCTCGGAAATCAGGATATGACGTGCTGCAAGCCCTCTTGCATGGTTTTCCAATTGCTCTTCTGTAAATAATTCCGAACGAAAAGGCAGGCGCTTATCGGTATATTTTTCATTTCCTTTTTCGCCAAAAATCGGTTCAATGATATTTTTTTTTAGGGAACTGATTGCCTGTGGAAGTATTTTAAAAAGTTCTGTTGAACCGCTATTCCTTAGATTGAACTTCATTTTGATAAGTATTTTTTTATCCGGGTATTGTACTGGCAGCACGCAAGACCAGATCTGCTTTCCTTTTTTATGTACCAATACAGTACCACTATTGATGAATGTGGTGCTGTTATTAAATATGCTGTGCTATTGCACAACAATCAACAGATGCCTTACTAAAGCATTGCTTAAATTTTAAAATAAAATGGTTGGATAAAAAACGATTACCGATAACTCTTTTTGTAGTACTTTATTTGCTGATTTAAAAGGCTCAACAAAGATGTAAAAAGCTCAAAAAGTTAACTAAAGAAACCTGCTGGAAGGTAATTGTGGTGAACCCTGCCGCTACAAGAGTTAATAATATTTTAGCTACAAAAGGTACGCTATTATTCCGGATAAAAAGCCGTGGCAGGAAGCCAAGATCTTTAGGCCAAGTTGCAGGGCGGAAACAAAATTTTCTTCATTATTATTTAGAAGATCGAAGTAGCGTATTTGAATAAACCTGTGGTGCCAGGCCGGGAATTGATTGCATACGTAGCCGTTTTCATTGGTAGTATAGGATACTTTTTACAAAATGTCTGGCCTCGTATTAGAGATGAAAAATAGTGTAAAGCAGTATTTTTTTGACTACCCATGACCATCAACATTACACAAATCCGCCCCATCCGGCTAAGCTGCCTGGATAAAAAAATCCTTCGCCCCGATTTATAAAAAACCGAGACGAAGGATATTATAGAAATGCTACTGCTTATTTTAAATATTGATCAAACCATTTCAGGTATCGTGCAAAGCGATCTACCTGGTAAGATGGTTTTGTAATACCGTGAAACTGGCCAGGATAAATGATGAGCTGTGCCGGAACTCCCAGCGATTTCAACGCCTGGTACATTTGTTCACTTCCTGCCACCGGCACATTAAAATCTTTTTCGCTGGCCATAAACATCGTCGGGGTTTTTATCTTATCCGCTTTAAAGAACGGGTAAGAAAGATCCATCCACTTTTTTGGATTTTTCCAGGGAGCACCCAGTTCTGTTTCATATTGAGTTACATACTGATCGGATCCGTACATACTAAACTGTAAAGAACTGCCGGCTCCGCTTGCCGCCGCTTTAAAACGGGTATCAGTTGCAATGGTGTAATTGGTTAAAATTCCACCATAACTCCAACCGCCGATGCCCATTTTTTGTTCATCTGCAAAACCTTTTTCAACCAGATAATTGGCAGCGCCTAAAATATCCATTACTTCCTTATTACCCCAATCACCATAAATGGCTTTGGTAAAATTTACGCCCCTGCCGCTGCTGCCCCTATAATTAACACCTGCTACTGCATAGCCGCCGGCTGCCAGCACCTGACGGGATAAATCAAATTCATAATCATCCTGCCCAACCGGGCCGCCATGAATAAATAGAATCAAGGGTAATTTCTGTCCGGCAACAGCGGTAGCTGGACGATATAATATACCAGATACTTTTGTGCCATCCTTACTGGTAGATGTAAAGCCTTCCACTATTGCAAATTGAATGGCATTTACAAAAGAATCCTGTACATGTGTTAGTCTCCTTACTTTGTTTTGCTCCACCGCATATAACTCGGTTGGCAATTGTGGTTCGCTCATGGTAGCTACCAATGCATCTGATGCCGGAGCACTTTCAATGGCCGAAAAACTCATATCACCAGTAGCAACGGTGGTTATGCTGTTACTTGAAATGTTAAGCTGTGCGATATACTGCCTGCGATCGTCTTCTACTAAAAAGCTAAGTTGCCGACCATCTTTTGTCCAGTTAAGATCACTTACCGGCCGATCGAGATTACCAGCCAATGCCTTTGGTTCGCCACCTGTTGCCGCAACTACTGCAATGGTACTTTGTCCATACATGGTAAAGTTGAGGTTGCTTGAAGAACTGGTGTAGGCAATCCATTGGCCATCGGGGCTCCATTTGGGACTGCGGTCAGCGCCAGCCCAGGTTGTCAATTGTTTTAACGAGGCACCCGGTTTAGCATCCATCACCCAAATATCTGAATTTTTATTTTTTTCCCTTTCCGCAGAACGGTTGCTTGCGAACGCCAGCTTTGTGCCATCGGGGCTCCAGGCCGGAGCAGATTCGTCAAAATCCCCTTTGGTTAGGGTATCTGTCTTTTTTGTGTTTACATCAAAAATGTAAAGGTGCGTGTAGCGATTTTCAACGTAACCCTCTCCATCCTGTTTAAACACGTAGCGATCCATTACAAATGGCAACCTTGTTTTGGTTTTTGCGGTATCAGTAAAATCTTCATCCTTTATGCTCATGACAATTTTACTCCCATCCGGACTCCAGGCATATTCTTCCAGGTCTCCTTTTAGGCTGGTGAGTTTTTTTGCTTCTCCGCCCCTTCTGTCCAATAGCCACAGTTGCGCTGCCTTCTCATCATTTCTTGCAGAAACGAAGGAGAGGTATTTTCCATCCGGGCTCCATTTAGGACTGCTTTCTCCCTCGCCGCTATTGGTGAGCTGAACGGTTTGTTCGCCATCCCAACTCACCATCCAGATATCACTGTTACGTTTATCTTTACTGGTATCCACACTGCTTAAAGTGTAGGCTACCCATTTGCCATCGGGCGAAACGCTTGCATCACGAATGCTCTTTAATAGGTAAACATCGGTAGGTCTTAAAGGTCTTTTATTATTATTTTGTGCAACAACGTTTAAACAGATGGCACTGAATAAAACAAAACAGAACGAAATTTTCATATATATTAGTTTTGATGAATAGTGTCTAAAACTAATGGCTTTCCATTTAAAAATAAAATTAATTGTGAGATTTACAGGCGGGTTATTCCATCGGGTTATCGCCTTAAAAATTTGTTGGATGAATGCGCCTGAAAAAAGCTTCCAACAAAATCTATGCATCAACAAACAATTCATTGTTGTTTACATTATACTTTTAAAACAGACCATTTATGAAACTTAAAATCATGCTTTCTCTTTTTTTATACATCGGCTTTTTTGCAAGTTGCAATTCGCAACAGAAAGCTGATGTTACACAATCGCAAAAAGACACAGTTTATACTTATCGCAATGAATCCAGAGATGGCATTGGCAAATTTTACAAGGGCAGAGAAATTTCTCAGGTGATGGGTGCTGCTGGCAGCGACTGGCTGGAACGGGAGGAGCGCCAACAGGAAGAAAATACCAAACTGGCTATTGAAAAAATAAGTCTGCCCGCCAATGGTTCGGTGGCAGATATTGGCGCAGGTACAGGTTACTATAGTTTCCGCTTATCGGCTAAAGTTCCGCAGGGTAAAGTGTATGCTGTTGAAATACAGGATGAACTGATTGAATTGCTACAGAACAAAAAGGCTTCGTTAAAAGACAGCATTGTGGAAGTTGTAAAGAGTACCAATAAATCCATTCAACTCCCTGATAACAGTATTGACATGGCCATCATGGTAGATGTATATCATGAACTGGAATTTCCTGCGGAAGTTTTGCAATCGATCAGGAAGGCATTGAAGCCGAAGGGTAAAATATTGCTGATTGAATATCGGGGAGAAGATCCGGCTGTGCAGATTAAACCACTACACAAAACCACGGTGCTACAGTTAAACCGTGAGTTGCTGGCCAATGGCTTTACACTAAATTACAAAGGAGATTTTTTACCGATACAGCACTTTTTACTTTATGAAAAGAATTGACGAAATGTGTCGGACTAACTCTTTGTCCCGTTACCTGCCGGAACTATGCTGGAATTGAAACTGCGTTAAAAAAAGAAACTTCCACAGCGAATGGTTTTTCATTGCATGTGGAAGTGGCATTTTTTAAAACCAGCGTGAGCTGGTTTTGTGGATCATTCTTTTGAGGTGTTACCCTCCCAGTAAAAAATCTTTTACAATTCGTTCCTGGTTTCAGTGTGTTTGGTCTTTGGCCATCATCGCTTGTTACAGCATAGGCTAGGATATTGTTTTTTCTGGTTTTTTTGAGTCATCATCGCTTTGAGGGCATAGACTCAGGACATTGGTTTTTGTTGGTCTTCTTTAGGTTTTGGATCAAAATTGGTTTTTTGAGTTATCATCGCTTTTGAAGGCATAAACTCGGGACGTTGGTTTTTGTTGGTCTTCTTTTAGGTTTTGGATCAAAATTGGTTTTTTGAGTTATCATCGCTTTTAAAGGCATAAACTCGGGACATTGGTTTTTGTTGGTCTTCTTTAGGTTTTGGATCAAAATTGGTTTTTTGAGTTATCATCGCTTTTGAAGGCATAAACCCGGGACGTTGGTTTTTGTTGGTCTTCTTTTAGGTTTTGGATCAAAATTGGTTTTTTGAGTTATCATCGCTTTTAAAGGCATAAACTCGGGACATTGGTTTTTGTTGGTCTTCCTTTAGGTTTTGGATCAAAATTGGTTTTTTGAGTTATCATCGCTTTTGAAGGCATAAACCCGGGACGTTGGTTTTTGGTATTCTGTAGGATTTGGATTTAAACGGGCGAATTTGACTGACGATATCTTTTCAATCATTTTCTTACACAAAGATGCACCTGTATTGGTTGCCATACAATAGCATTTACGCCCTTTTTTTGTCGTAGAGTAAATACTATTTTTGTAGTAATAGTTCTATTCACTGTTTGTGTTTTTACGCTTGCGGGCGGCGGATTAATACGAAATGAGCAAAATGTCAGGGTAAAACATGCGTAAGTGAGTATTAGCGACAATTAAGGAGGGGATTTATTGAACGAAAAACCTAGTTGAAAATTATCGGAAACCTGGCGAGGAATATTATGAATTTTTGCTCCTTAGTTGAATTAGGCAATTTTCATTCGTTTTCTAATCAATACTTTTTTTAAATCCACAGGCGCAGGAGCCGATAGCAATTGGCTTCGGTCCTGTGTCTTCCCTGTTACTAATCTTTGGTCCAAAAAACCATTCAAAATAATAATATCCGGCAGTCTTTTGTTTTAGCCGTTGTCGGTGCTGAATTAAATACTTTGAAAATTATTGCAATCGCCCAGGCCGTTCCACAAGTCGTCATTGGTGTTTTCACCAACAACTGAAGTTACAAACTATCATGCTCACAAATCTGTCCCGGCGGGGTTTTCGCACAAAAAGATCTTTAAAATTATATACTGCCATTGCGAAACCCCGACCTTGACGGCAATATAACTTTCAGACTTTCCCTTTTCAAATTTATACGGCCAGGTATGGCATTGGTGTGTAATGCCTGATCAGTTGTATTTCATAAAATGATGCACTACAGATATACCATTTCATAAGTATTGGTTATCTCAAATAAAGAAATCCATTCAACACAAGTGAAAGTGACAAAATAGGTGGAGAATGAATGGCTATGTTGAAGCTTTATGGCCATAGTTTTAAATTAGTAAAATGTCGTGTGGTTGCAAGCTAATTGAAGTGCTTTTCTACGTCGGGATTTCACGGATGAATCTTTTATTTTTTTTGTGTATGCGGTGAAAACCCCGCCTGGATAGAAGCGATGATGATAAAACCGTAGGGAAAAAATTCACTGATGCCTTTATTCAAAAAAAATAATTGCAGTTGATGACCTCGTAGTAGCTATCTGACACAGGAAGCCCGCCGCACAATTGCCCGCCCCTCATCCGATAGCTATCGGATCCTGCGCCTGTTCGTAATAGATTAAAGCATACAGCGTCTTTATTCATAACCTTATAGCTGATACTCATAGTAAATTATTTGCAAAAATATAAATCTCAACACGGTAAAATAGGTTATGTAAAATGGTCTTTGTTTTTGCTACCAGTACAAAATTTATAGAGTAGTAACAGGGAAGATACAGGACGGAGCCGATAGCTATCGGCTCCTGCGCCTGTAGGGTGGCTTTGTAGTTTATTATGGTTTTGTTTTATTACTGCACTGACACTGCCGGGCATAGGTATTATACAATTTTACATTCTTATCAATCGCTTTAGTAACCGCCGGGCACAGGAAAACCACCGCACATTGCCCGCCCCTCATTCCTGCGCCTGGTGGGTTGATTCTTTAATAAACATTAGAGAAACGAAAAAAAATTAATCCAGATGCCATTTGTTGTCCAATAAGTTTATTCTTGATCCAGTAACACGACCGAGTGAATTATTTTTAGTTAGCTTTTCAACAGCGATTGTCAATTTCAAAAGCTGGGCTTTTAAATCATTTATTTGCGATGCATGGTTTTCTGCCTGAAGTCTTAAGGCTTTGTTATTTTTATCTTGCTCTATAATGTACAAGGTTAATTCTTCAATTTTTTGCAATAGGTTGGTGTGACTCTCGCTGAGCTCTAAACCATCCTTCTGCATCTTTGCAGCAGAGGCAATGCCTGGCAAATGATGATTGCTTTTTACAAATTTTTCAAGCTCGTCTAACGGGATTAATTTATAATTAGGTTCAAAAACAAAGTCAGCACCGGTTGTATTGATCGTTACTTTATTTGCCCGGACATTGCCATTGATATCCAGCAGATAGCTGGTGTTTGCTTGAGAAGTTTTGCCGATTAGAACACGCCCGGCAAAATAGTTGTTTTCTGGACCCGTTGTGTAAATTGAATTTACTGCAATACCTTGGTTATTTACGTACGGAGATATTACAGTTAGGAAGGTATGTTGTGGACCATTTCTTTCCTGGTAAGGTAATGAATTTGCAACACCATCATATACAACTGGTGATACCGTAATATTTGCTTTGTAATAATAAGTTGTTGTTCCGCCCCTTAACCAAATGATTATTTTAGAATCGTTGTTATTAGCAGTTGCATCTCTCCAACCTCCGATAAAATTTGCCCTCACAAAATTTGGGCTAAGCGGATTTTGTTTTATATCAGCCTCAATAAACGATGTGAGATTACCCCAGTTATCACAATGAAATCTGAATTTTGATATCATTGATCCCCGCCATAATTGATCTGTATGGACACTTGCTCTTCCCAGCTCTAGTTCTGTTGCAATATTTTGAATCCAGTTCCCATCCGTAAAAACTACCGGATAATAATTTTCGATTGACCCTTGTACTATAAAACTTCCGGTAACCTGGGCATTGGAGGACTGATAAGTTAGAATGAATGCAATAACAAAGGAGAGTAAATGTTTCATGATTAATTCCATTTTTTTTATTAAAAGTTTACGACATAAATGACATACTCTGATACATTTATTTCCGTTTTTATTATTGCATCTTATTCCTTAAAACTGCTTCTACCTACAGTTAATATTTTAAGAAACGGATAATTTATTTCTTCAGCCGCAATTAATACAAGCAAGTAAAGGCTATTGAATAGTTTTTTTCAGCTTGTTTATCTCAATTTGTTGAGATTCAACTTTTTTATTCATCTCAGTGATATACAATATCAACTCTTCAATTTTTTACAGTAACACTATCTGTGTATCTATAATATCGATACCCTCTTTTTCGACTTCTGAGGAAGTTGGAACATCTGGTAAATGCTTATTTTCCGGGATGAATTTTTCAAGATCGGCAAGAGGTAACAGATTATACTTTTCATCAAATACATAATCGGCCCATGGCGCACCATACAACATCACTTTTGCCTTGTTAAATATTGCATTGCCATTTACAGCAAGTGTATAATTTGTAATTCTGCTTTCAGTATTCGCATCCGGAGTACCGATATACATTTTATTGTTGCAGTACACATTACCATTCCAATTAAACGACGCAATATTTGTAATTCCGTCCGGTTTACGAATATCAACGCCTCCATTGCTATTAAATACTCCTACATTTTGTGTACTGGCTGAATGTATGACCTGGAAGCTGGAATTTGTGCCTGATAAAACCAAGCTGATACCTAACGCATTAAAGTCGGCTCGTATTCCGCCTCCTAATATTGACAATTTTGCAGTTGGTGCCGTTGTTCCTATACCAACCCATCCGAATTGATCAATTCTTAAGCGTTCATTGCGGGTGCCATAGGTTGTATAAAATCTCAAATCTTGTTGGTCCGCACCGCCTGTTCCATAGGCTTCTACACCTGACCAGGAATCAAAACTATTATAGCCTGATGTAAACCTAAGACCACCAACTAAACCTGTAGCTATTGCATTGTGCATGATCATAACCGGAGCTCCATTTGTGGTGCCGTTGCCCTGGATGTGCAATTTACTTTGAGGTAGTGTGGTACCAATGCCCACATTTGTTCCACTTTCATAAATGGTTGAGTTTCCAAAAGTTGTTGTACTCGTAAACTTTGGTATATAATTTGAAAGGCCTGAAGCCTGGCCCGTTGATCTTACGTTTACTAACAGTAAAATAAAAACCATCATTAAAATTTGTTTCATACTGTGTATTTTTTAAAATTTCTTTAATGTTTTAGTTGTGGACACATATTATTCTTTAGCAACCCACATAAACAATTACTTGATTGACACTTTTAATTGTAATAGCACAACGCTTATTAACTATTTGCACTCAACACCGCCGAATCTAAATCATTAAAATACTCAACTTCTTTTCTTTTCCGTGTTTCACTTTGATGCCCTACCGATAGATTTAATTCTGACTAAAAAATAACTACAGATAGTACGTACTCTTTCGACTCAATTTTCATTTACACAAAGGCACTGGAAAATGATCATACAAACCAATACCTTATTCCAGCCCGGTTCCGTGAAAAATATCTCGCCAATTTTCAGACGCTATGTTACTGGACCGACATAGGAGGACTCATGGCCTGTCTGAGCAAATACAGCATGTTGTCCGATTAAATCTTGGGTATTAAAATTTAACTATCCCGCAATTTTACTTTTGTGAAGTTGTGGTATTTTCAAATACAAGTTTCTGCGGTTTCCCGCTAAAAGCACTGCGGTTTCCCACATTATTATTAAAAGCATATTTTGGTAAACTGCCGAAACCTAACTTTCCATGCAATTAAAATTGGCGAGGAGTTGTACATTAATCATTGGAATCTGCCCTTTCTACCATTAGGTAGTGTGATGTTACCGGCCATGGAAATTGCGTCCAAGCCGTTGTCTTCATTACGCGGCGTTACCGGACGTATGCGGCCCTCTTCAAAAGAAATAAATTGTGCGGCTATTGGGATGGTATTGGTTTCTTCGTACACATATTCATTGATGTACGTGGT
>Ga0209181_10005495_pt1 | contig 18232 bp, 16 predicted proteins | sample MAT05_FD_187208 | JGI IMG/M metagenome (GOLD analysis project Ga0209181, IMG submission 187208) | Freshwater microbial communities from Lake Fryxell liftoff mats and glacier meltwater in Antarctica - MAT-05 (SPAdes) (version 2) | ecosystem: Environmental > Aquatic > Freshwater > Ice > Liftoff...
ATTGTTTTTCTTACCCTCTATTACTTCCTTATTATCTACTCGTTCAAAAAATCCCTCGTCAAACGCGATACAACCATTTAGTTTATTCTTAGCTTCTCTTAGGCTCATAACCCTTCTAATTTTATGCATCATGTACCAAATTGGCTCATATCTTTTATGACCCAACAATCGCTGCATTTCAAGGGCTGAAAAGCTTTTTTTAGTCAAAGTCATTAACTCAATACAGATTAGCCAGTATCTAAATGGTAAATTGCTTTGTTCCAATACTGTACCAGACCGTAAACTTTTCCTACTATGGCATTTCTTACATTCAAACTTGTAATCAGTTTTCCTGAAATAATGCTCGGTACAACCACATTTTCCGCAAGCCAAACCCATAGCTAACCTTTTATTCTTAAAAGCCTCGACACATGATGCTTCATCAGAGTATTTTACAAAGAACTAGCCTATATTCATTTCTGTATTTTTAATTTTTTACCTACCAAAAATAGGCATTTTAAAGCATTAGTACAAGTAAAGGATAGTCATAATAATTATTATGGCCTTGGGGTATTCCTGTTTTATTATCCTCGCAGCTTTCATGCCATCCATTACAGGCATATCTAAATCAAGAAAAACGACATCAAAGGTATGTTCTGCAAACTTATCCAAATCTACCTGACCATTTTCAGCCTCATCACACTTTTGAACGAGTTCAAGGCTCGATAGTTATCTTAACAATACCCTTTCTGTAAATAGGTTGATTATCTACAACTAAGGCCGTATAGTTTTCATACGAAATTATTAAATGTTATTTTTATAATTATCGACGTTTTGAAACCATTTGACTTTTCAATTTTAATATTTCGATTGAATAACTAGACCAGCAAACCAATATTTTTCAAGCCAATGCTAGGTGTAATGTCGTTCTTAATAATTAAAACACGTCCATTGTCTCTATTCAAATTTTATGCCGGAGCAGTTTGTGCCTCTTTATGTATTTTTTTTACCAAACCTTGCAAAACATTGCCCGGGCCAACTTCTGTGAATAAAGTGGCACCATCAGCAATCATATTTTGGATACTTTGGGTCCATTTTACAGGGGCAGTAAGTTGTTTTATAAGATTTTTTTGAATTACGTTAGGGTCAGTAACAGCTGTTGTAGTAACATTTTGGTAAACAGCACAACTTGGTTTTTTAAAGGAAGTAGAAGCAATAGCCGCCTCCAATTCTATCCGAGCAGGTTCCATCAATGGCGAATGAAAAGCACCTCCAACCGGTAAAAGTAAGACGCGTTTGGCGCCGGCTACTTTTAGTTTCTCGCAAGCTAAATTAACACCGTCTATACTGCCCGAGATAACCAATTGGCCGGGGCAATTGTAATTGGCACAAACAACTATTTCATGGGTAATAGACGCACAAATCTCTTCCACAATTGAATCTTCCAAGCCCAAAACTGCAGCCATGGTGGATGGATTTAATTCGCAAGCTTTTTGCATAGCAAGAGCTCGTTTGTAAACTAGATGCAATCCATCTTCAAAATTTAGAGCTCCATTGGCAACCAAGGCAGAAAATTCGCCTAAAGAATGACCTGCAACCATATCGGGAACAAAATTTTCAATACACATGGCTTTGATTACCGAGTGCAAAAAAACGGCTGGCTGCGTGATTCTTGTGGCTTTTAAGCCTTCTACGGTTCCGTTAAACATTTCATCACTAATGCGAAATCCTAAAATAGCATTTGCTTGCTCAAATAAATCTTTGGCTTTTGGGTTGTTTTGGTAAAGGTCTATGCCCATACCAACAAATTGTGAGCCTTGCCCGGGGAATATATATGCGTTCATAAAGTTAAATTAAAGAATTAGCAATATTAAGAGTTGTGATTTAAGTTTTAAAGCAATGCTTAAAACTTTTGAAAACAAATTACAAACGGTTTTTACTAAGCAATTGAACTTAAAAGACTTTTCATTAATTTAGTTTGCCTCTATAAGTTTAGGATTGCTTGATTTTTTATTTCTGTTTTACCAGTTTATATTTTTAAGACTTATGGAAACTTTTAAATGAAAATATTCCAGAAAAATTATCTGCCATGCGCTGACTATCCTTGTTTGGCTCTTGAATTTCAGAAATTTTTTCTGGATCAATCACATTCACAGCATTAAATAACTTTAATATATCAGACGAAATCGTCAATGTATTTTGCTCGCTCAAATAATAGGGTTTATTAAATACTATTTTAATTTTTCGGGCATTGTAGTAAGGCAATTTATAACCACCGATATGATAAAGTAGCGTAGATTTTGGTGTTTTAGCTTCAAACTTAAAATTTATATATCCAGATATCAATCCCCAATACATGGGAGCAACAAATTGGGAATTGAGCAAACCGGCGGCATTGGTTAAAGAATCTGCTACACCAATCGTGAATTCCATTGCAAAAATATAATTTTTGATTCCTTCGGTTGGTGTTCTAAACGATATATTTTCTGGTAAAACGGCCTTAGATCCAAAATCAACCATATAATAGGTTTGATTGGAAGTTATTTTTAAACTGTCAGTGGTAAATAAGGTTAGATGGTTGATATGATAAATAAGTGTTGTTGGACTAATAGTATCTTTCTTAAAATCGTGTTCCCAAACATACGTTGAATCGAAAGACAAAATGCTGTCGTTCCATGTATGTTCAATTTCCAAACTTACATTTTGTTTAAAGGGCTTTGGATCTTCATCTTTACATGAATTTATAACCAAAATTAGTACACATAACAATACGATGAGTTTTAGAGGTATCTTCATTTTTAGAGAATTGCAAAGTAAACGCATTAAAAAGTTAATTAAAACAAAATTACACAGGTACCTTAAAGCAAGTATAATGCGCAATTAATACTTTGTATTTTTTAAAAATGCATCTTTTAAAGAAAAAAATATGACTTAATTTAGCCGAACTTTAATGCAAGAAATTTTAGAACAAATTACCCAACTTTTTTTACCGGAAAATCTTATAAAATTTGGCGGTTTGAGCCTCGTTCTTTTTATAGTTTTTGCGGAAACGGGACTGTTTATCGGTTTCTTTTTGCCGGGTGACTCGTTATTATTCACAGCTGGAATTTTATGCAGTACACATGTATTTGATGTAAATATTTCAACCTTAATGGTGGGACTAAATATTGCTGCTATACTTGGAAATTTAACTGGATATTATTTTGGAAGACGTATTGGGCCAAAACTTTTTACCCGTGAAGATTCCTTTATTTTTAAAAAGCGTTACGTACTAATAACCCAAGCTTTTTACGATCGTCACGGAGGTAAAGCACTAATTCTAGGTCGTTTTTTACCAATTATCAGAACATTTGCACCCATATTAAGTGGTGTGATTGAACTAAAACTCAAAACGTTTTTGTTTTATAGCGTGGTAGGTTCTATACTTTGGACATCTGCCATGACATTGAGTGCTTATTATTTAGCCAAAGTAATTCCAGGTTTAGAAAATCATCTGGGTTTGGTGGTTGTTGCTTTAATTTTTTTGACGGCAATTCCTGTAATATCAACATACCTCAAAGAAAAAAAACGTCAAGAGGAAGAAAATGCAGCTAAATAAATTTTATTATTTCAACAACTTAAGTTTTAAGGTTTCATAATCTATTTTTGAATTATGGCGCAAATCTCTAGGTATTTTTGATAACCAAATTATTTCATCGGGTTTATTTTCTAATTGGTTTAAGTGTTGCAATATTTGGGCTTTATTTTCGGCCCTATTTAATTCAATAAAAGCAATAATTTTTCCGTTAATTTCTAAAAGGGTACCTATTTCAACGCCTTCGAGTGTTTGGAAATAATTTTCATAAATAAACGGCGAAATAAAACGGTTATTTCTGCGAATCAATGTGGAGCAACGACCGGTTAAAAACAAGCGACCTTCTTTGTCCAAATAGCCACTATCACCGGTTCGATGCCAACATATTCCTCCAATAAATATTTTATTTAGCTTTAAGGCTTCTAGATTGTTAAAATATTCACTTAAAACATGGGGACCACTCACTATAATTTCTCCGATTTGTCCAGTTTCAAGCATAATTTGTGTTAAATCATGGGTAGTTTTACAATCTATTGGAGAATGTTGTATTGTTATGATTCTTACATCCGCTTTGCGATAAGGCAATCCAACATTTAAACCGCTTTTTAATGTGTTATTTGTTTCATTACCAAATTGTAAAGCATTAATGGAGCTTATCGGTTCGGCCTCTGTAGAACCATAAACAATTTCAATTTGAGCCTTTGGAAAAGCTTTAAGATAAATCATGGCTTCGTTTGGAAATACTGGGGCACCTCCGGTAAATATTTTAGTCAATTCCAAAATGTTGTATTTATTTTCAATGCAATGAATGGCTAACTTTTTTACCACAAATGGTGATGAAACCATTCTATTTACATGATGTTTAATAAGTTGTCGGTAAATTTTTTCTGGGTTTAATGTATCTTGTTTTCCAGCCTTAAAATCTGCAATAACCGAAGTGCAACCAACCCCTAAATTAATCATCAATACAATGGGAAGTATTGGCATGTCAATATCCTCTGGTTTAGGTTCTATTTTTTCAATTAAGGCCTGAAATTGCTCATTAAGAAAACCATGGGTACGCTTGGCTGCTTTTGGAGTGCCGGTGCTGCCTGTGGTAAAAGTTATTAATGCGGTATCCGTAGAACGCGTTTCCTGCAAATTATAAAAAGAGTTTCCGGAATTTTCATACTTTAATCCAAGTTTTATTGGAATTTTTCGAAGTTCAGATGAGAAAAAACCAAGGATTTTGACCTTAAAACCTCCAACAAAAGCTTGGCATTGCGCTACTTTACAACATACATCCAAACGTTTTAAATTTACCCATTCATCCAAAAAAACAGCGGTGGCCCCAATGTTAAACAAAGCTAAAACAATGCGGTATAAGTTTATACTCATTGGGATAAATACCAAAACTCGGTCGCCATTTTTTATGCCTTTTTGAATAAAGAAAGCGGAGGTTTCATCAATTTGCTGTTTAAATTCTGCATACAATACTTGTTCCTCGCCTTCAATAATAGCAATATGTTTAGGATACTTTTCGGCAGCTTTAAAAAATAAATGAACGATATTGGTTGAATGACTCATTTTGGATTGGTTTCAAGAATATGTTTAATATTGGACATGTTGCCTTTAAATATTTGCAAAATTCTAAAACTTGCTAGTTCTGTTTTAAATGTTTCAATAAAACCGGGTTCCTTATCTTTAAAAAAAACGCTTAAAGTTAGTCTGCAATGGGTTTCATCAATCTTTTCAAAAAATTGTTCAGTTACTAGATTATTGGCCATCATTGGAAACCCTTGCATATTGTAAATACTTAGTTGACGCTTTTTATTTAAAATTACTTCTAAAATGGTTTCGTCCCAACGAATTCCTCGTTCGTTGGCATTATAGAAGCATCTTCGTTTACATCCCGGCTCACCATCTTTAGCCTCTGAAACATTTAATACAGTTATATGATTAATGTAAACCGACCATCTTGCAGCCATTTGAGAATTGCCCATAAATGCAAATGCAGAATCAATAGGTACGTTAATTTTTATGGTGTTTGAAATGGATTTATATTGCTGTGCTAGGTGTTTTTTATAGGGACTGAAAATTTTAATAATCAATATGCCAACTATTAAAATACCTATCAAGGTAAACCCAATTAGCTTGAACCATTTAAATTGCCTTGCCATAAAGAACATAATTTTTGTAAATATTACCTGAAAACGTTTTTGATAATTGACTTGAAGTGGCTTCATTAATCATAAAAGCATGGATTAATTGGGTAAACCCATTTTTGGCTGCAATTCTAACAAGGTGGTTTCCTAAAACCAAACCTAAACCTGCCCATTGTTTTTGAGAGTTTCTGGCAACCGTTTTTACGACTAGTGTTTTACTTGAAGTGTCAAATAAATCCTTATAGGCAAATAAAAACCCAATAATTTGATTCGTTGAATCTTCGGCAATGAGAACATATTTTGAATCCATTAATTTTAAGGCTTCGAGGTATTTGTTTTTAAATGTTTCGAAAGCAATAGGAGTGTATAAAAAATTATTACTAAAGGCTTCTAAAATAAAGGGATATAAATTGGACAGCTCATCTTCGATATGATTTAAATCGATTGAACGTATTTGTAGCCCTAAAGCTTTTAATTCCTTTTCCCTTTTCAATACGGCGTCAATATCGTAAAATATTTTCGAATCAAAACTTGAAGTGTAGCTGGCAATAGTCGAAAAACCTGCATGAATAAACTGTTGATTGTAATATAAATAATGATAGGGTTCTAATAAAAAATTTGGAGCCAAATGATGTTGACTGAATCGGTAATTATCCCAGGTTGAACCATTCATTGGACCAATAATAAATTGAACACCGTATAATTTAGCCTCTGAAAAGGCGAAATCTAGCAAAAACTTGGAAAGTTCTAGATCATCCACCGATTCATAGTTGCCAATACTCATTGCTTTTTGATTATGATAGGTCAAATTTGAATTTTTGTACAATGCCAGTCTAGCTTTAGCAATGCCATGGTCCAATAAAACCAAGCAAGTTTTTAGGAATTCTAAATTGAGAGTGTCTGATCCACGCAGCTGAATAATTTCTTTTGAATAAATTTGTTTAGGCAAATCATCAAACCAATAAAAATTGGCATCCCCGGGCATGGTATGAATAATTTCTTTGGACAAGATTAAGCTAAGTTACTAAAAAGAATCAAACAAAATAATACGGATGCTGGTATGCTGAAATTGTCGAATCCGTTTCGACTAATTGCTTCAGAAATACTTGAAATTAAAGCGATGCTAAAACATAAGCCCAGATTGTTGAAGGCAGATTCTACACAATAAAAACTGCCAAGACACACTAAAAAGGCACTTATAAAAAACACCGAAGAACCCATCAATGTTTTTTTGTCATCTCCCAATTTGTAAATTCCTAAGGGCCAAGTTTTACCGCAAAGCGCAGCTAGTGGGTCGCTTATGGCCAAAATTAAAATAGGTAAATAAAAAAAAAGCAATATTTTATCGTAATAATCATAAGCCAGATAACAACCATAAACTGCAAGCGGAAAGGCAATACTTCCAACGGATATGCGCTCAATGGCATTGATTGATTTTAATAAATTGTAACGCAAACTTCCTATCAAAATAACTAAGAAACAAATACATAAAATTAATACCATCCAATGATTATCCAACAAAAATGGAAACGTCATGGTAAGTAAACCTGTGCCGAAATGAACCAACTTGCGGGTTAATTCAACTTTTACATTTAGAAAATGGTACAGAAGTTCGGCTATGCCAAACAAGAGTAGGAATGCAAAGGCTAATAAGATTGTATTTATGTAGTAATGACTCATACAATTTGCTCAAAAATAACCTGTTTGTAAAAAAAACCTTTATCTACTGCCGAAAGCTCTTCGGAAGACTGTTGAAGATAAGTAACTTCATTGGAAAATAGTTCTGAAATCCTTCGCGGTACCATTAAATTCCAATAAGCGAAGGTTCCGCCCTGATTGGTGTTTTGAATAAGCTGTTCAGCCGTTTTTTTGAATAATTCTATAGGCATGTATTCAAAAATATCCGACAAATTCATGGCGTCAAATTTACCGAATTCCGCAAAAGCAACTTCTGCATAACCTTCTTTTATGTAAAGTTTGTGAATATTAGCTTTAATAATTTCGTAATTTTCTCTTTGCAAATAATGGGGTAATAAATTACCAAATGAACCGGTAAGGCAATATCTAAGTATAAAATTGTTCTGAGCATAAATACTTTGTAAATGTTCGCCCGCCTTGTTAAAAATAAACTGACCTACGGGAACTTTAACCTCCTTTAAAAATTCAGGATCTCGTCCATATTTTCCCATGACATATTTACTAAAAAACAGTTTAAATAATAAACGCCAACGCCAGGTATTCCAATGCTTTTGGTAATATTCCTTTTGGGCTTTAGCATTTTTTGGTTTAAGTAACTCTTCAGTCGTTTTTGATGAATGAATCCAAGGCAAAATTTTATGACTAAAAACTTGAAAGTACTTCTCAAATTTGCCTTGAGAAACAATACCGGTCTCAATTTGGGTAATATTGTTTTGCCAATAGCTTTTTGCTTCTGATGTTAAAAATTCTTTGAGTTGGTTAAAAATTTGCCCTCTGTTATTAAGGTGTTTAAATCCTAAAAAACCTAGAAGCTCTTCATATTCCAAATTTTTAATGCAAACCTGTTTAAGTTCTATAAGGTAAAGTTGTGTCTTATTCACATCTATTGCCAGAACCATTTCAGGATAAGTGGTTAAAAGTGAAAAACTGTTATCTCCAGCCGAACCGATAGAAAGTATTTTGCCTCCAGATTTTAAATTTAATCCTTTAAGCAAAACATCGGCATCTTCCCAACAATTTGCATAGCGAATAAAATCAAAAGAAACTTTTTCAGTTAGTGATTTACGCATCGGCTTTAGTTATAATTTTAATTTCTCCGGTACCTCCATCCATTTCAATTTCATCTCCAGTTTTTAAGGTTTTAAGTAAACCTGTTACGCTCACAATGCAAGGCTTGCCCATTTCGCGTGAAACAATGGCCGAATGACTGAGCAAACTGCCACGCTCAACAATTATAGCTGAGGCGCTAGGAAATAAAGTAACCCAACCGGGGTCGGTGCTTGAGGTTACTAAAATATCCCCTTCTAATGAACTGATTTCGTCTGGATTAAGAATAACACGTACTTTACCTTTAACTCGCCCTGGACAACAGCCAATGCCTTTTAAATCTCCTTCCAAAATTTCGACTCTTGTGGTGCTAAAAAAGTCGTTTCCGTGATAAACCGGACCAAAACTTGCAAAACGTTCAGAAGCTGGTTCCATCTTTTTATAGGATTCAAATTCGGTTTTTCTAAGTAAAATTAAGGACTTTAAATCTGCATTTATGCTTGTTCCTTCAATATAAGAAAAAATCTCATCCTTGCTCAAGTAGAAAATATCTTTAGCATGGTTTGTAATTCCCTCTGAATAGAAGCGTTTTCCCAAATGTGAAAAAATTTCTCGAACAATACCAAAGGCTCTGGTGCGTTCGTATCGCAAATTTTCTCTTGAGCTAACAAGTTCTCTTGCTAGTTTTAAGGTTCGTTTTAAGCGCCATTTTTTTAAGCAGCGATGTTTAAGCGCCAAATTTAATTCAGCTTCGGCCTTACTCCGTATTTGCTCTTCAACCTTACCTGTCGTTGTTTTGATGGTTAAATTGGTTTCAACATAAGATTTAAGAACCTTTACAAATTTTGCAGGTTCTTGGGTGTATGAAATACTTTCGAGTTTTAATTCACCGATGCAACGCTCTCCAAAATCATTAATGTATCGATCTATAGCTTTTTTTAGACTAATCAAAGCTTCTGAATTGATGCTTGAAAGTTTTGTCCAAATTTGATATTCGTTTTCAGTTAAAAACAAGTTTTTAAGTTCGGCATTTTCTGAAATGCTGGTTGCAATATCTAAGGTTCTATGAATGGGTTGAATTGAAATAATATCACTGCTACCGCACAATAAATCGTTGTGAATATTTGGGTTTTTACTAATACCAAATTTTTCGCAGCGTTTTTGCAACATACCAAACCAAATCATGGCAAAAAAATCGTTGAGCAATGGTGCTTTCCACTCGTTGAGTAAGATTTTTTCAAAGTCTAGATACAATTGCATCAATTCATTTGCATTCTTTTTATGTAAGTCGATGCTTTTGTATTTTTGAATGGTTGTTTCCAATAAAACCATAAAAGCTTTGCGCTGTTTGGGCAAGGATAAAAAGCGACCGTACATTTTAAATGCCATTTTTACAATTCTCCACCAAGCTGCGCCTTTCGATAATCGGTAGGTATCTGGAATATCGAAACGCTCTTTTACACCCATCATTTTTTCCATAAAACGAGCGTTAATGCTGTAGCCGGGTAATAAGGCAAGCATGTGATACCAAGTCTTTAAATTATAGTAAACCCGACCATTGATAAGGCCCAAGGTATTGGCAAAAACACGTTCGTTTTGTTTTATAATAGTATCATCTACCCCCATAAAACTTGAGAAAAGTTTATAGGCACCTTCGTAAGATTTGCTAATAAACGAAAACGTAAGTGGTGTAGTAACGCCCGGATATGATTCAATAATATTACTATTATCCCATAAAATGTAATTACCGCTTGGGTCGGCTATTTTACTTAAATTAGTTATTGGCCGGGCTTGTAATATATAAATTAAATCCTCTGAAACGGCAAATTCTATATCCTGAGGCTTGCCGTATGCTTTCTGCAATAACTCCAGAATACTGCATATTTCTAAAACTTGATTATCCTTTAAGGAAGTTTCATTTTGCAAATTCAAGTTTACATCCATGGTTATAGTGCCCGCTTTGGTTTCTAAATCTTGAACAATTTTATGAGTTTTTGATGAAATTTGCTTTTCAATCTTTTGGTCTTTGATAAAAAAGTTATCCGAATCAAATGCGCCCGAAACCAAACCTTCTCCTAAGCCATAAACCGAGCTTATTAATTTAGCCTGACGATTGCCATTAGTTGGATTAATACCAAAAGCAACGCCAGAAACTTCTGAATTAACCATCTCCTGAATAATGATAGCAATACCTGATGATGGTTTTAATTGATTGTTTTTTCTGTATTCAGCAACACGCTCTAAAAACGCTGATTTCCATACTTTTTTAATACTTTCTGCTAAATTATCTTTACTTACGAATAAGTAGGATTCAAACTGTCCGGCGAATGAAAAATCTGAACCGTCTTCGTCAATTGCCGAGGACCTTATTGCCCAAAACTTACAATTATTAAATTCGGCGATTATTGCCTCGATAAATTCTAAAGGGATTGCATAGTTGTCGATAAATTGATGTATGCTTTTGCTTGAATTCAAATCGATAGAGTCGGGCACAATTTTAAGCAGTTCTTCTTGCGGTATAACAAGCCAATTGGGTACACGAAGTCCTAAATTTTTAACAAAATAGAGGTTACGCGCTTTTCCACCTATACCAAATTCTTTAGCTAAATCAACCTGACGATATGAAATAAACTGCATCAATTAAATATTAATTTTTGAATCATAGGAGCTGCACCAAGCACCAGATACATGCAAATAGTCCAGAATGCCGAAGCTATTTCAACACCTTTGGCCATGTTTTTGGTTTTTTTTAGTGCAAAAAGTAAAGCAGGAACAATGCAAATTCCAAATACAAAGAATAGAAGAATATAAGCCAAATTTCCAAGTTCGGCATAATACGAAGCCGAAAGACTTAAGCAAAGGGTTACGAATAATATCCCAATCCAAAGCGCAATCGCCTTAGGAATACCCAGCATAGACGTATAGGTAAGTACGCCTTCCGATTCCATTTGAGGGGTTCTTATTTTACGGCCCACTTCCAAAACAATTCCGTTCATATAAGAAACACAAAAGAAAAACACCAGCCCGAATGGGGCAGAAACCCCTTCCAAAAGCCAGTCAAGTCCAGATGCATAAATATCTACCAAAGGAATAATAAACATGTGTGAGGTAACATACCAAAATTGATGTTTTTTTAGCCAATCAGCAACAAAAAATTCCTTTCCCATAAGACTTAGATAAGCGATGACCAAGAAGTAGATCATCAACATTTTAGGCGAAAAGTAAAGGTTTACAATTATTTGCAAGGCAGCCACTATAATTAAAAGCGTTTTTAATTCAGATAAACTAACTAGGCCTCTTGGTACCGGTAATTCTTTTCGGTATTTGGCGTCGTCCTTGGCATCTTTAAATTCATCAAAAATTCGAACCAAGAGAAATAAAGTAATTGTAGTGAAAATACCAATTAGATAGGTATTCCAACTAACAAAACCAGTTTCCCCGCGACAAATGCGTGAATAAGCAATAGCCGAAAAACTAAAGGTGGCAACCAGTAAACCATGCCCTAGAATCGGAAATCGTTCCTTTTGATAGATGTAAAATCTTTTCCAAACAGATGCTTGGTTCTGTTCGGCGATGCTAAATTCGTTTTGGGTGTAATTTCTCAAGGTTTAATAACAATTAGGTTAATGAGTAAGCCAGTAAACACTGCCGGCAAAAATAAAACTATCGAAGCGATCGAGCACGCCACCGTGCCCAGGAATAAATTGACTATAATCTTTAACCTTGCAAATGCGTTTGTAAAATGAGGCTAATAAATCGCCACAAAGTGAAGCTATACCAACACTAAAAGCGAAGGAAAAAAGAGAAGGGTAGGAGAGTTGCAACCATAAATTAAGTAGAACAGCCATTGCAAAGAGAGCAAAAAAACCGCCAAGAATTCCTTCACTCGTTTTATTTGGACTAATTTTAGGGAATGGCCGATGTTTGCCTAACAATTGTCCACTTAGCTGCGAAAACCCATCAAAAATAAGTATTAGAATATAAACGTAAAGTTTTTGCCAGTTTGGTATGTTCAAAATAAACTGAAGAAAAGCAAAGCAAAGTAAACCATACACCGTAATTCCAAGTAGCGCAATTATTGGTTTAACACTTTTTGAAATGATAAGAACTTCGTAAAAACCAAGCAATAGAATAACAAAAGCAATAAATAAAACGCCAATATTGTACAAAAGGCTGGTTGAAATTAATAAAACCAGCAAAATATAGACGTATAGCTTAAGCCAAAGCGCTTTTTGCTGTTGGACTGAATTTTTGCGGTTTATTAGTACAATTAAACCAATGCCCAAGACTAGAAATGCAAAAATTATTGAATATACAAACTTAGCTGGCATTCGGGTTTTTTAGGAAATGGAAAACGGATTTTAAGTTGGATCTTAGTTTTCTAATAAAAATAGCAATGTATAATTCTTCGAGATAAGACAAACAACTTGCAAGTATCATAAAGTAAAAGTACCAATTGGTGTATCCCAAAATAAAGTAAGTGATTATAAAAATACCTTGGAAATAGGCTACTGCTTTGCTTGAATACAAATGAAAACTGTTTAACTGCCCAAATCGCAAAAAAGAAATAGTATAGGGTAAAAGGTATAGTGAAATCAAAAGGATCAACGAAAAATTATGTTCTTGCACAAATTCGTTTTCGAGTATTATCATGCCAAGTATAGCTGAAATATAAGTGCCCATATCGGCCATGGAATCTAACTTTGCGCCTAATTCCGTTGCCAAATTAAATTTTCTGGCAATATAGCCATCTAAAAAATCCGAAATTAGATTTAGAGTTATCAGCGTTATAAATATATTTTTTTGACCAAGTATAATGGTTGCAATAATAAATGGCAAGGCCACTATTCGATAAGCCGACAAAGCATTTGGAACATTATATATGGTTTGTTTAGCCATGTTTTTTTCGGGAAACACTATGCTTTTTTTCTGCCAAATTTTTTATGTGCCGAAGAAAAATGACCGGCAGAAAGAGCAGCAGCAATTGATAATTCGCCCGCTAAAACTAAAGCGCCACAAATCTCGGCATATTTACGTGCTTTTCCAGGGCCATAACAATCCATCAATTCTAAACATTCTTTTTGAGTTGGGAGCCCTGTTCCACCGCCTAAGGTTCCAACAATTAAATTTGGCAGTGTAACCGAGGCGTATAAAGAGCCATCTTTTTGGTGTTCCATACGTGTAATACCGGTCGCTGCTTCGGCTACACAAGCGGCATCTTGACCTGTGGCGATAAATAAGGCCGTTAGTCCGTTGGCATAATGACCTTGGGCGCCAATAGCGCCACTTTGAATAATTCCGATGGTTGAAGAGCGCCAATAGTCGGCCATGGCTTCGGGTGTTGTTTTTAAAACATCATTTACAATACTCTCCGGCAAAATAATTTCAGTGGTTACTTTTTTGCCTCTAACATTGGTAAACGATAAAGCCGTAGCTTTTTTATCCCCCGAATAATTACTTTCTAAAAACCAAACTACGGGCTTAATCGGTCCATTCTCTAAAATAAACTTACAAATAGCATCGGTGCAAATTGTTACCATGTTTTGTCCTGCTGCATCGCCTGTATGAAATTCGAAGGTTAAAATTAAATGGTTGCCTTCAATATTGGCACTTAAGTCGGTAAATTTTGCGAAGCGACTGCTTTGTTCCGTAATAGCTGCAAATTGAGCCGTTTGTTGAAGGACCCAAACTACAAAAATGCCCAAATCTGCCATATTTTGAAACTTGAATACGGGGCTTCTTTGAACTCCTTCAACCAAACACACCGAAGCAGCTCCTCCCGCCAAGTAGCAAGCCTTTGCCCCCCGGTGATAGGATGCCACCAATGCGCCTTCGCTAGTGGCTAGTGGAATAAAAAAATCGCCATTGGCAGCCGAGCCAATTACTCTTAAGGGGCCAATAACACCGGTTGGTACCATGGACATACCAATGTAATTTTCAATATTTCCTTCCAATAGATTATACTCAGAAAGGCTTTGAGAACCGGATAGGTAATGGAGTGTTTGACCTGTTTCTGACTTTAAAAAAGCCCGCCTTTTAAGGGTGCTTTCTTCACTCACATTTAATTCGATTGGCAGTTGATCTCGATAAGAGGTGTCGACAGATTTATTTCGGATATTTTCTATTAGTAATTCAACATGCTTAAAGGTGTTGAGAATTCCTAAGGCTTTGCTGGTTTTTTCGGAAGAAGAGGACATAAGATTCAGTTTATTCAAAAATAGTAAAACCAAGTAATATAAAGAAACATGGATTATGGTAAATGATGTAGGCTTGTTTAAAGTGTTAAGTGTGAATTCAAAGAAGGTGTCAAGATGAAGTTTCACGCGGCCCAATCTTGGTTGATAGATTGCCAAGAACATTGTTTGTTAGAAACGAAACTTTTATAAGAAACTAAAAAAATGAAAGTGGATTGTAGTGAGGTGTTTTCCATAACCATCAAATAGTTAATTGTGGTTGATTTGAGCAACTAAATAAATCATGGTAGTCCCTTAAGATTTATAGGTTTGTTACCTAAAAAATTATTTTTTATTTAGACAAAGCACCTTTTTGGCATTATCATTTTAATATATATCGAAAAATAATTCTTTGAAAAATAAAATCCAAGCATTCAATAATTAGGTAGGCTAGCAACCTTTTCGAAATCTTTTAAGGAAATTTTGAAATAGGTTTCAATATTCCGAACCAAACTTCTAATTTTAAAATTTGATTTTAAATTAATAAAAGTCTGTTCGTTTTTGGATAAGACAAGAACAAAATAGATTATTTTTTGGAACAGTTTGTTATGAGAAATATGTATCAAATGCATTTTAACATTCGGTTTGAAGACATAAGGTGTTGAGTTGAAAATCAAAGATTACTGCTTCTTAGACATTTTGAGTCAAGCAGACAGTAAAGTGCCACTTATTTTAGACTGAGCATCCACACAAAAAGCAATTGATCAACCTTATGAAAATAGAACAATTGAAAACCTTATTACAATTATTAATAGTCTTATTTTTTTTATTGGGATGCAGTAGACCTGCCATAGATAAACCTGCAACAAATTGTTAAAATCAGAACGTTTAATTGATGGACAACTAGATTTTATTTGCAAATTCATAAATAGATTTCCCAACAATATTCAAATTGCCTTTGCCTTAATTAAGAATGGGCATGCAACTTATTTTGGGGTAAAGCGTAATAATGACTCGTTAATTTCAATATTAAACGGTGGCAGAGTATTTGAAATTGGCTCTATAACTAAGGTTTTTAGCTCTACCCTTCTAGCCAACTTTGTAGTAAATGGAAAATTCAAATTGGAGGATAAGATTAATTCAATTTTTGATTTTCCGTTCAGTAAAAACTTAGAATTTACTTTTAAGGAATCAGCAAATCATTCTTCAGGACTGCATAGGCTGCCAGGAAACATTCGCCTTGGGACCATTTTCAATCCATCGAACCCATATAAAAATTATACTCAACAAAAATTGGACGAATATTTGCAAAATGATGTTTCTTTAGACTATCCCAAAAGAAGTAAAAGTGAGTATTCTAATTTAGAAATCGGTTTGGTTTCTTACACGCTAACAATCTACTCAGGTCATAGTTTTGAGAAACTTGCCAAAGAAATGATATTCGATAAATTTGACATGTTGCATTCGAGTACTGATTAAACAAACGTTGCCGACATTTTGGTTGAAGGTTTAAACGACAAAGGAAAGCCAACTCGTAATTGAACACCAGGTGCTTTGGTAGGTGCTGGATGAATTTACCCAACAGTTGAAGACTTGTCTGAATTTGCTTTAACACAGTTTTATACAACAAATAAAGAACTAACTCTCACAAGAATTAAAACTTACAAAGAAAATGATACCACAAATGTAGGATTGGTATGGTTTATCATTAATTAGAATAATGGCGACCAATGGCAATGGCACAATGGAGGAACCGGCGGCTATTCATCTTCAATAGTAATGGATGTTAAACACAAGAATGGTACCGTCGTTTTGACAAACATATCTTCTTATCACTGTCCCTTTAGAAATATTGACAAGCTGATGTTTTCCTTGATGAAACTTTGGAAATAAATATCGAATAAATCCGAACTAGCAATATAGGATATGAGTACGCATAGTTGAATCGCAAATTTGAAGATTTTTGTTTCTATTCAAGTTGCATGCTTTTGGGTAATTTTGTTAACTGAAACGCATCCTCTTTAAATCAGTCGAATGTTAAAACCAATTGTCAGCCCAACAAAAATATAATGAAAAAGAAAGTACTTTGGATTTCGATTATTATCAACATCATTTTTTTAGCTCAGTTAATATTAGTATCTTTTAAATATAGAGAAACCCTTTTACAAAAATGGATAAAGAGAAAACATTCTGCAGATATTGTAATGTTCGGCGATTCGCATACTGCAAATGGCGAATGGAGTTTTTTAATTGAAGGAAATTCTGTTTTAAGAATGGGTTATGGAGGGCATAGTAGTAGTCAACTATCAAGTTTGATTCCTCTAACCATTGAATACAAACCTAAATATGTATTTATTCTTTGCGGAGGAAATGACATTGGCTATAAAAACTTTTCCGTAAAGGAGGTTATGAGTAATTTTAAGTTTATGGCTGATACATTAAAAAAAAACAACCTAAAACCAGTATTTCAAAAGCTTCTATATCAGCATAATAGTCTTAAATATAACAGGTCTATCGACTCAATAAATTTTCATTTAACGAATTATTGTTTAAAAGAAAAAATAGATTTGATTGATATTGGGGCAGGTATGTATGATTCAACTGGCTTAAAGGCAAATTTAACCAATGATAAATGCCATTTAAACAAGAAAGGATATAAAATTTGGAGTGCAATTATTAATAATTTTCTTAAAGACAGGGAAAAGGAAGAATAGTGTGGTTTGGATGGTTTGATGGAAAATGGTAATTCTTTGTGGGATTATCATAGCAACACAAGCTATATCTATGAATAGGCGATTATTTAACTTTAAGGGAGTTTTACGAGGCGCAAGTCGCACCAATGTCCAACAGGCTGTTAACTCATGTTTTAAGAAATCTGGTCAGAAGGACGTTACAAAATGTCTAAATATGGCCCAAAGAGGCTACCTGATGCCTTAGCTCGTCAAAAGTTTTATTAGAGGCCGTCTCGTAATCCCGATGAAATGGCAACCAAGGACTTCAATTTTTAATGGAGGTTCTTCTATCACCAATCTCTTTAAACGAAGATGGTCAAAATTTTTGGAACGGTGTTATTGAAATAACCATTCTTAATGAAGGCATTTTGCGATTAATGACTTGTTTATTTTTAAACAACTATGTTATAAGCAACAACTGATAAACCAAGTCCAAAATGAAATAAAGGAATATAGAATGTACCGCGTCACCTAAAAAAAACAAGTGGGCCTAAAACGTTATTTCGCACTTATATGGACTTTATAAAACATGCTAAGTGCTTTGCAGGGAGTTGGGGCTCAGCCATTCAACCGCGAACGGCATAAAATTAATGAAAAAGGGCGAGAAACGAAATTTTTTAGATTAGTATAAAATTTGAGCGTTTAAAAAATGCTTAGCTAAAAAAAATAGCTGTCGTTCTGGTCAAATCCATAAGATAAATAAGAATATTTATATCTTTCGTTATCGGGTAAGAAAATTATCTATTAAATTTTCGTGAATTAATTTGGTTCTTTACAAAAATTAAATACTTTTGACAAAAAAATATCCTTGATTTAATAAGGCATAGCTAGCTATTTTGGTAAGCTATGCATCAATTTGTCAGAGATACGAGTAAGGCTATGACG
>Ga0209181_10005497_pt1 | contig 18228 bp, 17 predicted proteins | sample MAT05_FD_187208 | JGI IMG/M metagenome (GOLD analysis project Ga0209181, IMG submission 187208) | Freshwater microbial communities from Lake Fryxell liftoff mats and glacier meltwater in Antarctica - MAT-05 (SPAdes) (version 2) | ecosystem: Environmental > Aquatic > Freshwater > Ice > Liftoff...
TCGCCAGCATGATGCAGGTGGGCCAGCCCGTTCGACTTGGATTCTTCCCTGGCTCTTGAACCGCGTCACCCGTTGCCGCTCGCCGACAGCATGATTTACGCGACTGCCCTGCGTCACGAAGCGACCCTCTGGACGCAGGACGAGCACTTCAAAGACTTCCCGAATGTGCGCTATTTCCCAAGGAAACCCGCGGTCTGACCAGCCGCAGCGCGGCGGATCGCGGAACGTCCGGCGCCCATCGATCACGAGAGCAGCGACCTACTTCTTCACGGGAAACTCCACCCACTCCGTCGCGGCGAAGTCCTTCCACACCCGCTCGATCGCCGCAGGCTCGGGAAGGCCGGTGTGAACATAGAGAGCGTAGCGCAGGTGCAGCGGCTGGCCGGGCGCAATGGTGAGGGCGCCGGGGAAGGTCAGGGCGATGCCCATCCAGCCGTCGTTGCGGACGTGGAAGGGGACGGGGTGATGCGGGTTCTGCGGGTGGTCGAGGAGGGTGATCCCTTCGCTCGCGGTGGCGGTGATCGGGCCGGCGTAGTCGACCCAGCGGGCGGGTTTGCGGAAGCAGCCGGATTCGTCGATGCCGCCCTCGGAGTTGCGGATGGTGCCGCCGCCGTCAATGACGCCGATGGTTTTGGCCAGACGCACGCCGAGGGGGCCGAAGGCGGTTTCGGCGAGGACGACGGCGGCGTCTTTCGCCTCGAATTGCAGGTCGAGGATGAGCAGCCACTCAGCGCCTTCGAGGGCCTGCACGGTGGTGCGGCGGCGCTCGATCATCTGGAGCCTGCCGTCCTTATCGATCCAGTGGTTGAGGGCTTCGGCGAAGGCGGCGCGGTCGCCGTCGTCGAGCCGCTCGATGCGCTGGTGCGCGATGCGCGGACCACCGGCGCGGTCTTCCCAAAAATTCACGCCATTCACAAACTGGTGGGAGACCCACACGCTATTGTGATGGCTGTGGGTGACGGGATCGCGCGGGTGGCCGATGCGCGTGAGCGAGCGGCCGGAGGGGCCGTTCACTGGGAAGAGATAGGGGCGCGGATTGTCGTCGCCGAAGTGGTAGCGGGTCAGTTCCACGCCATCGCGCTGAAAGGAAATCTGCGCGTGGGCCTGCGGGATCGCCTGCATCCGCGGGACGGGCTTGGGTTCAGCGAAGGCGGCCGCGGCGAGCGCGAGGAGCAGGGCGAGGGGGGAAGCCTTCATGGGTGATTTCACGTTTAGCCAAAAAGCTCATGCGCGAGCACGCTCACGCAGTAGATCGCGGCGGTCTCGGTGCGGAGAATGATCGGGCCGAGGGTGATCGGACGGCAGCCGTGATTGAGCGCGAGATTCACCTCGGCAGGCGTGAAGTCGCCTTCCGGTCCCACGAGCACGAGCACGCTGCGCGGGGCTTTGACCTCGGCGAGCACTTGCTTCACGGGCACGGCTCCGGGCTGGAGCGAGGCGATGAGCATCAGGTCGTAGCGCTCTTTTTGCGCAAAGAATTCCTTGAGCGACACCGGCTTGGTCACGGCGGGGAGCCAGTTCTGACCGCATTGTTTGGCGGCCTCGATGGCGACCCGCTGCCACTTGTCGCGTTTGCTCAGGGCTTCGCCTTCATCGATCCGCACCACCGTGCGTTCGCTGAGCAGCGGCGCAATGGCGGCGGCGCCGAGTTCGGTGGCCTTTTCCACGATGAGCTCCATGTTTTTCCCCTTCGGCACGGCTTGCGCGAGGGTGAGAGCGCAGCGGAGCGGCGGCGTTTTGCCGAGCGTGAGGCGGCGCAGGGTGAGGCGTTCTTTCAACACGGTCGCGATCTCCACGGTGGCCTCGACGCCCTGGCCGTTGAAGACAGTCGCTTTGTCGCCCACTTTCATCCGCAGGACGTGCAGCGCGTGATGCGTCTCGGCGGCGTCGAGCGCGGGTTGGTCGGGGTTCCAGGCGTGGGGCGGAATGTAGAAACGGGCCATGTCGTAACGCTTACGCCGAAGCGACCGGAATCGCCGAGCATTTCCTCGCGCGTCACGGTGCGATGAATGCTCCACCGCACGCGACACTTGCACCCGGCCGGAAAACGACCGATGGCCTGCGAGCTTTTTTTCCACCATGCGTCCCCTCCCCCTCGCCCTCCTGCTCGCCGCGCTCGCTCTGTCCACGGGAGGTCACGCGGCGGACCCCGGCGCGCTGCCCGCAAATCTCAGCGGTGGGCTGGCCAAGCTCGTGGCCTGGCATCTCGCCAATGCCCCCACCGTTCCCGCCAGCCAGCGCCGCGCCCGGATGGCCGCCGATCAGCCCTCCGCGGCTCAGGCCCAGCTCGACGCCAGCGCCAGCACGGCCACGGTGGATGTGCGCCTCGATGGGACCCGCCCCACGGCGGAAGTGCGCGCGGCGCTCGAGGCGCTCGGCTGCACGGTGCTCGGCACCTTCGACATCGCCCGCGCGGGCAGCATTCTCACGGTGAAGCTGCCGCTCGGCCGCGCGCTCGAAGCCGCCCGGACGCGCGGCGTCCTCTCGCTCGTGCTCGCCCACAAGCCTCGCCGCCACGTCGGCAAGATCACTTCGCAGGGTGCCGGGGTGCTCAAATCCACCGCGCTCAACACCAACGGGATGCGGGGCAGCGGCATCACCGTGGCCGTGATTTCCGACAGTTACGATCGAACGACCCCGCGCGCCGCGGACGACATCGCGAGCGGCGATCTGCCCGCGAGTGTAGCGATCCTCAAAGTCGGCGGCGTCGAGCAGGAAGGCTCCCCGGACGACGTCGACGAGGGCCGCGCGATGCTCCAGATCATCCACGACGTCGCGCCCGACGCTACGCTCGCCTTCGCCACCTCCGGCAACTCGCAAACCGTCTTCGCGCAAAACGTCCGCGCCCTGCGCGCCGATCCCACGATCCGTGCGGATGTGATCGTCGACGACATCTCGTTTCCCGATGAACCCTTTTTCTCCGACGGGCCCATCGCCCAGGCCGTGGAGGATGTGGTCACACTGCCCACCAGCGTCGCAAATCCCGGCCGCCCGGTTGCCTATTTTTCCTCCGCTGGAAACGACGGCTCGCTCGGCTTCGACGCCACCTTCAGCCCGCTCAGCGATGCTGACGTGCGCGCAAAAACGCCGCGGCACAATCTGCGGCTCAACTCCGTGCCCGGCCCGCTCACGGCCGGCGGTTTTCACAATTTCGGCACACCAGCGGCGCCGCTCGTCACCCAGCAGATCAAGGTGCGCCTCTCCCCCGCCTCGCTCGATTTCCAGTGGGACGACCCCTTTGTGCCGACGGGCAACAGTCCGAACTGGATCACCACCGATTACAACGTGCTCGTCTTTACCGCCGCCGGCGCCTACCTCGGCGAACTCAGCGGCGTGGACGACAACGTCGCCACGGGCCAGGCGCTGGAATTTCCCTTCCTGCCGCCCGGCGCCAGAGGCCAGGCGCGCACCTACCAGATCGCCATCACCCGGCGCGCCACCGCCTCGCCGACGGCGACCCGGCTCCGCTACGTCGTCTTCACCGATGGCCGGTTCCAGGCCACGCCGTTTCAGCGCCAGGTCCCCACGATCTACGGCCACTGCGGCGCGCGCGGCGCGGATGGGGTGGGCGCGTATAGCTACGATGCACTCGGCGCACCGAACGACTTCAGCTCCACCGGGCCGCTCACGATTTACTTCGATCGCAATGGCCAGCGCCTCGCCCAACCCGAGGTGCGCCAGCAGCCCACGATCTCCGCGCCGGACAATGTCGACACGACGTTCTTCCCGAGCGGTCCGCTCGATTTCACCGACCCGGACAAGACCGGCTTCCCGAATTTCACCGGCACCAGCGCCGCCGCCCCCCACGCCGCAGCGGTCGCCGCGCTGCTGCTCGGGGCCAAGGGCGGCCCTGGTTCGCGCACCGCGGCCCAGATCCGGGCGGCACTCCAGGGCTCAGTCGCGAGCCACGATCTCGACCCGTTTTTCTGCCGGGCCGTGGTGACGCCGCCGGGCTCCACCGTCACGCTCGAAGCCAGCGGCGATACCACGGATAGCGCGAGCAGCGACCGGCGTTTTTTCCGGCTCACTTTCACCGGCCCCACCACGACCCGCGTCACCCAGGTGGTCATCAATCTTGCGCCCATCCCGCTCGTGTTCGACCCGAGCACCTCGCTGGGCCTGCCCTTCCGGGTGGGCGCTTTTTCCGGCATCAGGAAGACGGACTTCGCCGGCACCGTGGGCACGATCCTGGTCGCGAAAACGCGGCTGCGGAAGACGCTGACCGTGAAACTGAAAAACAATTCTTTCGCCCCCGGCGCGACGCTCGAATTTGGCATCGACCGCGACTCTCCACTGCCCCCGCTGCCCAACGGCAAGGTCTTCTACGCCGGCGGCAATTCTGCGGATCTGCTGGAAGGCGCGACCGTCACCGTCACGACCCTCGACAACAACGTCTCGACCCAGACGACCGGCACCTTCACCAACTCGAAAGGCAAAGGCTACGCGCCGACGGATGGCTTCGGCCTGATCGACGCCCAAGCCGCGCTGAATCTGCTGCCGTGACGGCCGGCCGCGGAACTCGGCCGCGAAGTTCCGGAGAGTGTTCACCGAAAATCAATTGAGCCGCGGATAGACGCGGATTTTCGCGGATCAGAAAACTTTCGTATTCTCTGGATCCGCGTTTCATCCGCGTCCATCCGCGGCTCAAAATTCAGCTCTTCGGCCGGTCTTTCAATCCATGCTCGGAGCGAAGCGATCTACAAGGGTGACCCCGATTTTCCCTGCCGCCGCACCGCCAGCGCGAGGCGTTGCTCCACGCGGGCGGTCAGCTTTTCAAAGTAACGCGCCGCGTCTTCCAGCCCCGCGGCGTGGGCGTAGCGGATGAGCGGTTCGAGCAGCCACGTCTCGGTGGGTGTGAGGCGCGGCCGGAGCTGGCCGAGGCGGAGCTGTTGCTCGATCCACTGGAGGCTCGAGGGAATGTGGTCGGCCACTTTCCGCGCGCTCGTCAGGGTCTCGCGCCAGATCGTTTCGAGGTCGTCGTCCGCGGTGTAGGCGCCCACCGCGCGGCCGATCTCCACCACGCGCTCGATGAGTTCGCGGGCTTCCGCACTTCCCTCGTTGCCGAAGATCTCCTGCACCGCGAGCAGCCGGAAATCTCCCGCGTCGTCAATCGCCGCGAGTTGGCCGAGCAGGTTGGCCGCGAGGTTGATCAGCGCCTTGTCGAACTCGACCCGCGTGGGCGAACTCGGCGGCGCCACCTCGAACCACCCGCCGCGCGCACCGAGCAGCGCCGCGCAACGCGCGCGCACGGCGGGATCGCCGCCCGTGAGCAGCGTGCGGCCGGGCGGGCCGGGCCGGTAGACCGCGGCAGCGCCGTCGCCTTCGCGCTGGCCGGTCTGGATCGTCACGCCGCGCAGAAATTTTCCGACCAGCCGCGGCATCAGCGCGGGCCAAAGATCGGGCAGACGACCGAGCAGCGTGGACTCTTCCAGCTTCTCGACGAGGAACTGGCGCACGCGCTGAAAGTAGATGCCATTGCTGCACAGGATGAAGACCGGCAGCTCCGCGGCGTCCGCGCCGAGGCGGCCAGCCCGGTGCAGCCACTCGATGAGCTGCACGGCGACGGTGATGCCGCCGAGCAATTGATCCGGCTGCGGGCAAACCAGCACCACCTCGGGCAGCGCGCCGGCTTCCGCACTGGCGAGGAGATCAGGCGCCCACAGCGCGGGATGTGCGACCTCGCGGATTTCGCCCCCGACCTTCACCCGCAGCCGCGCCGCCGCCCGCAGCGCTTCGCCGCTGGCCGAACCGCGCCGCGCAAAAAAACGCACCCGGTCATCCACCTCCCGCAGCTCGCGCGTGAGATGAAAATAGAGCGCCACGCCGAGCGCACCGGCGGGCAGGATGCCGATGGTTCCTGGTCGCAAAAGCGGCATGCGTCAGGATCGGAGCGCGCCGAGAATCTCCTGCGCGCGGGCGGCGGAAGACGTCTTGACGATGAGCCGCGTGCGAGCCCCGGCGTGATCCACGCTGGCGTAGGCGTATTCGATATTGATCGCCGCCGCGGCGAGCGCCTCGCTGATCGCCGCCAGCTTGCCGAGTGTGTCCTTGGTTTCGATCGCGAGGACTTCCGCCTCCACCACCGGAAAACCCGCGCCTTCCAGGATGCCGCGCGCCGCCACCGGGTCGCTGGTCATGAGCCGCACCATGCCTTGCTCCACGTTGTCGATCACGCACACGGCTTCGATGTGAATGCCGCCCGCAGCGAGCAGGCGGCTGATGCCGGCGAGCCGGCCCGGCTGGTTTTCGAGCGCGACGGAGATCTGGCGCTGGCGGTGGATGTTCATGGCGGAAGGTTGAGAGTTGAGAGATGAGAGGCGCGCAGGCTAGGTGACTCGCGTCACAGTCATCGTAGCGGCCTCTCCACTCTCAACCCTCAACTCTCCACCTCCCCGATGAACAGCGGCTTTCTCGACAAACTCATCGAACGCATCGGCCGCGTGCGGCCGGAGGATGTGCAGGGCTACCTGCTGCGGCTGGCGGATGAGAAGGGGTTTCTGGAGACGATTTTCAATGCCATCCACGAGGGCGTAATCGTCACGGACACCAAAGGGCGGATCAATTACCTGAACCGCGCGGCGTGCGAGATTTTCGGGCTGGAGCGGGAGAACTGCATGGGCCAGCCCTTCTCGGAGCGGCTGCGCGGGATCGAGTGGGAGAAGCTGGTGGAGGCGCAAAAGGTGGTCAGCCGCGACATGGAGGTTTTTTACCCGCAGCACCGGTTCCTGAATTTCTACGTTGTGCCGCTGAGCCTCGACGCGCCGGCGAAAAAACGCTCGAAAACCGTGGTGCAGGAGATGGTCGGCTACGCGGTGATCCTGCGCGATATCACCGAGACGCGGCGCTCGACCGAAGAGACGATTCAATCCGAAAAACTCACCGCATTGACCCTGCTCGCCGCAGGCGTGGCGCATGAGATCGGGAATCCGCTCAATTCGCTCCACATCCACCTCCAGCTCATGGATCGCAAGTTGCGCAAGCTGCCCGAGACGCAGCGCCAGGAGCTGCAAAAAGCCCTCGACGTGGCCAGCGAGGAAATCACCCGGCTGGACTCGATCGTGCAGCAGTTTCTTGGCGCCATTCGCCCCGCGCGGATCGAGGCGCGGCTGGAAAATCTCAACGTGCTCGTGGCGGAAAGCGTCGCCTTTCTCCAGCCGGAGATCGACGACCGCAACATCCTCGTCGAGCAGGAACTCCGCGACGGCCTGCCACTGCTCGAGCTGGACCGCAACCAGATCAAACAGGCCATCTACAACGTGATCAAAAACGCGTTCCAGGCGATGAAGACGGGCGGCATCCTGCGCATCCGCACGGACCTGGACGACCACTGGGTGTGGGCGAGCTTTGCGGATTCGGGTGGCGGCATTTCGTCGGAGAACATGAGCAAAATTTTCGAGCCGTACTTCACCACCAAGGCCGGCGGATCCGGCCTCGGCCTGCTCATCGTCCGCCGGATCATCCGCGAACACGGCGGCGAGATCGATCTCTCCAGCGACCCCGGCAAGGGCCTCACGCTGACCATCCGCCTGCCGCATCACAATCAGCGGGCCCGGCTGCTCGAAGCGGGCACGCGGTGAACCGGGCGGCGCACGAATAGTAAGCGCTACTGGATATGAGGCGTGGCTTGTGGTCGTGAGAGATTAGCGGGGTTTCCAAAATCGAGGCGCGTTTGAAATTCGTGTTGGATTTTGAACTCGATTACCTCGTCGAGGTGTTGCGGGTCGAGTTGAGGGAACTGTTTCCAAATCGCGCACCGCAGGAGCCAGCGCACGATCATCTGACGCGCTTGATGAATCACCGATTCTGAAACAGTCGGGGCATTGCGCCAGCGGCGCGAAGTCGGACGCGGTGTGAGTTTAGCCGGAAAAGGATCGTGTCCAGCGCGGGCACCCCATAGATTTCAGGGCAAAAGCAGGTCGAAGCAGAGGACCGGCGCGATTCTTCCGCGCGGCGGAGACCGGATTTCGTCCCGCCGCCCACACCTCAGACGGGCAAGAGTATTGGCAGGCAGAGCAGTATCACCGGGAACATCGCTTGCCGGCACCGCTGCCTCCTTAGCGGCGGGAACGCGAGGATTGGTCGATAGCATTTGCGTGTTTGCCCGCCTCGGCTTTGGCGCGGCAGATGGCTTTAGTTTCTTCGCCATGCTGGCGGCAAAGGTTTCGCGCAGAGGCTTCGCTGGATCGAGGCGGGGATAGCATGCTTCGTGAGGACGATCCAGGACGCGGACCAAAAGCATCATTTGCCAATCCTTCACCTCCCGGATTCGCATTTCGATTTTGGAGACCTCGCTCCTGCTGATGTCCCAGCTGGCTTTCTGATGTTCTCTCGCTAACTGCGCTTGAGACCACTCGCGATTGGCTGCGAATGCGCCCCACTTCCCAACCGACGACGTTCTTATGCACCATGCCGCCCGCAAGGACTCAAATCGCCCGCCCGCCCACCGTGCTGGCGCCACGATGAGGCTGATGGCCGGTGTCCCTTTTGCCATGCTTCCGAAGATCAATGAGATCAGCCTGCTCACGCTGGAGATTTTTGCGCTGTCGTATCGGATCGGTTGTTCTGGCGACGGCGACCGAAGCAGCGAGGCCCTCTCGAAAAAGGGGCCGGCTCTGGCTGCGAAGGTTGTGAAGAACTGCGGGGGCTGGCGGGCGCAGTTATTCAAGTCGCCGGAAACAACCGTGGGCATCTCGTGCTATTTCGACGTGAGCAATTCGGCGAGTTGTTCGGGCGTCCAGTCGTTGTCCGTGAAGATGCGGCGCACCTTGCCGTCGGAGCCGACAATGACGGTGCGCATGTTGTGGTTGATGACGCCTTTCTCGTCCCAGAAACTTGTGCCACTGCGCAGGGCGAAGGCGGTGATGGCGGCGAGGTCGCCGGTGGCGATGCGCCAGCGTTGCGGGTCTGCGCGGTGCCGCGTGGCGTAGGCGGCGAGGACTTCGGGGGTGTCGTGCGCGGGGTCGATGTTGAGGCTCAGGAGTTGCGCGCCGCTGTCGCCGAGGAGGGTTTGCGCTTTGGCGAATTTCTCGGTGAGCAGAGGGCACATTTTCGGGAATGGGCAGCGCGTGAAGAGAAACGTGAAGGCAAAGGCGTGGCCGCGGAAATCGGTGAGGCGCACGGGCTGGCCGCGCGAGTCGGTGAAGGTGAAGTCGGGCGCGGGGTCGCCGACTTTGAGCGGATCGAGCTTCGGCAGCTTGTCGGCGACGGGCGTGGCGGCACGGGCGGTGACTTTGAGCGCGTCGATCCAGTCTTCTTTGTCCGTGACGTGCAGGCGGAAGGCGACGGCATCCCCGGGCTGCACGCGCGCGAAAAGCTCCACGTCGCGGACGGTGAATGGCATGATCATCGCGTCCATGTAGCCGGGGATTTCATCGTGCCGGACGACGAGCTGGCTCTTCTCCCGGCGCACTTCGCGGACGACGCCGCGCACGTCGTAGAGCTTTACTTCCTCGGCGTGGAGCGAGGTCGCGAGGGCGAGCAGCGAGAGGGCGCGCCTCATGGGGCGACCGGCTGCTTTTTGGAGGACGCCGCGGCCAGGTCTTTGCGAAAGCCGTCTTCCCACCAGGTCAGCCAGCCGGCCATGTCGGCGGCGGTTTCGTCGGTGTAGCGGTGCCGCGCATACTCGGTGCCGTCCGGTTTCAGCGCAACGACGGTGGGAAAATGGCGAATGCCGAACCGCTCGGCGAGAGCCATGTTCGCCTTTTCAAAATTCGCGCTGAGCTTCGTGCGCTGCGGAAAGTCGGCGAGATGCAGCGCGAATTTCGACGCAGCGAGGTCGCTGAATTCGCCCTTCTCGAAGACCTGCTTGTCGAGCGGGATACTGCGCGGGAACCAGTCCGAGCCGGTGAAAAAGAGCAGCACCAGCTTGTCGTCGCGTTGCGCTTCCTTGAGCGCGTCGTCGAGAGTCCACGCCCAATTCAGCCCGCAGGCGTGGACGGTGAAGGCAGACGCGGCGAGCGCGAGTGCGGTGATGGTGACGCGGGGCAGTAGTTTGGTCTTCATGATTAAATGAGTACAGTCATTTTGATGCAAATCGCTTGCATCTGACAGCAAGCCAGGATTTGTTCGCGACGTGCGCCCTATTTCGCCCACCATTTTCATTTTCGTCGTCGCTGCCGCCAGCTCGGTCGGCGATGCTCCTGCGCAGGAGACGGTTTCGCTGCCCGAGGTCGTCTGCGGTTCGGACATCGTGACGGTGGGTGATGCGTGGGATTACATCAAAGTCGAGCGCTCTGAAATCGCTGCTCTATTGCAACACGGCGATCTCGTGAAATGGCCGCAGCGCATCGCCGCCCTCACCGCGCATCTGCGTTTCATCGACCGCAAGGCCACCTTCATTTTCGGCAAGGCGCGCACGCAACTGCACGATGCCGTCGCCACGGTCGCCGCGGAGCAGCTTCCCACGGCGCGGCTCGCGCTGGCCGGTGACGCGGCGGCGCTCCGCGAACAGTGGCGTGACATCGAGGCCAGCGTGCGGCTGGTGGAAAAACAACTCCCCGACGAAGCGCTTATCTCCACGACCAGCCTCGCGCATTTGCTGCCACCGAGCTTTCCCATCCTCGGCGCGAAGTTCGGATCGCGACCCGAGCTGCGGCCCGGCGAACCGGCGACATTCACCTTTCGCCTCGTCGCGTATCCCGAAAAGAACATCGGCCCGGCGGAACTCGTCGAGAGCCACGGCGCGAAGCTCCACGCGCTCATCGCCGACCAGACGCTCGGTGATTACCACCACGAACATCCGCAGCCCACAGCCACGCCCGGCGAATGGACGCTCACCTTCACGCCGCGCCGGAGTGGGCACTATCGCGTGTGGCTGAATGCGGTGCCGCTCGAAAGCGGGCGCGAGGAATTTCCCTACGCGAACCTCGTGGTCGCCGAAGGCTACCTGCAAGTGCCGGAGGCGGCGCGCATCGAATCGCTCACTGCCGAGGCGGACGGCCTGCGCGGCGTGCTCACCTTCGCAGCGCCGCTGCGCACGGACGAACTCACCGCCGCAAAACTCACGCTCACCACGCCGGACGGCCAGCCCGTGCGCGGCCTGGAGCCTTACATGGAAGCCTTTGCGCACCTGGTCGGCATCGCGGAAAACTACGCGAACGTCCTGCACATCCACCCGCACGGTGCCACACCGAAAGCCGACGAGCGCGGCGGGCCGGACATCGACTTTCGCCTGCGCCCGCAGACCAGTGGCTTTCACAAACTCTTCCTGCAAGTCCGCCTTGATGGCCGCGTCCGTACGCTCGCCTTCGGCATCCGCGTCGCGCCGCAGAGCTGATCGGCTTTCTAACTTACTCCCATGGCCAAACTCCCCGTCACCGTCCTCTCCGGCTTTCTCGGCGCGGGGAAAACCACGCTGCTCAACCACATCCTGCACAACCGCGAAGGCAAGCGCGTCGCCGTGATCGTCAATGACATGAGCGAGGTGAACATTGATGCCGCGCTCGTGGCGGGCGGCGGCACGCAGCTTTCGCGCACCGAGGAAAAGCTCGTCGAGATGAGCAACGGCTGCATCTGCTGTACGCTGCGCGAGGACTTGCTGAAAGAAGTCCGCCAGCTCGCAAGCGAGGGCCGATTTGACTATCTGCTCATCGAGAGCACCGGTATCTCCGAGCCGCTGCCGGTGGCGGAGACCTTTGCGTTTGAGGAGGATGACGGCACTTCGCTCGGCGAAATCACGCGGCTCGATACGATGGTCACGGTCGTCGATGCGTTCAATTTCGCGCGCGACTTCGCTGACGCGGATTTCCTTAACGACCGCGGCGTGGGCCTTGGCGAAGGGGATGAGCGAACCGTGGTGGATTTGCTCACCGATCAGATCGAGTTCGCCGATGTGGTGGTGCTAAACAAATGCGACCTCGCCGACGCCGACGCGCTGAATTTCGTCGAAGGTGTCATCCGCAAGCTGAACCCGCGTGCGAAGGTCGTCCGCGCGACGCGCAGCGCGGTGCCGCTCGATGAAGTGCTGAGCACGTCACGTTTCGATTTCGAGCAAGCGCGCCAAGCGCCCGGCTGGATGAAAGTGCTGCGCGGCGAGGAGACGAGTGAGGCCGACGAATACGGCTTCTCGTCTTTTGTCTATCGCGCGCGGCGGCCGTTTCACCCCGGGCGTTTTTGGAAGACGATTCAAAAGGAATGGTCCGGCGTCGTGCGCTCAAAGGGCTTTTTCTGGCTCGCCACGCGCCCGCGTTTCGTCGGCGTGTGGTCGCACGCGGGCGGTGCGTGCCAATACAACGCTGGCGGCATCTGGTGGGCGGCGGTGCCCAAGGAGCGCTGGCCCGATGACAAGGAAACGCTCGACGGCATCTGGTCGCAGTGGGAGAAGCCGCACGGCGACCGGCGGCAGGAAATCGTCATCATTGGCCAGAATATCGACCAAGCCGCGCTGACCAAGATGCTCGATGCCGCACTCGTCACCGACTTGGAACTCGGCATGGGCCAGCACGGTTGGGATCTATTCAAAGACCCGTTCGCCGAATGGAAGACGACGGAAGAATTAGCCGCCGAGCAAGGCGGGCAAAGCCACGGCGAGCAACACCTCCACGCGCATCACCAATGAACGCCTCGCGCTGTCACTCCGGGACGCCAAACCTCGCCGCGGCGCGGCGGCGCGGCGGCGCAGCGGCCTCATTCGCAGCCAACGCATGAACCTCTTTGACGCCACGCCCAAGCCCGACCTCGCCGCCACGCGCCGCGTGAAGGACTGGACGCGCGAACTGCTCGCGCTCGGCGACGATGTGACTCTCACCGTGAACGAAATCCGCTGCGCGGACGAAGACTGCCCGGACGTGGAGACCGTCATCGGCGCGCTCTTCGGCCCTGGTCGTCACGACCGCTGGAAAGTGCTCGCACCGGCGGCGTCCATCACGCGCGAGCAGCTTGCCGCCGTCTTTGCCGAGTTTCCACCCGACCGCTGAATTTCCCCTCAACCCGCAACATTCAACCACCTACTACCATGCCTACCGATCGCGTCCCCGTCACCGTCCTCACCGGCTTTCTTGGCTCCGGCAAGACGACTCTCCTCAACCACATCCTCACCGCACAGCACGGCAAACGCATCGCCGTCATCGAGAACGAATACGGCGAAGTGGGCATTGATAACGAACTCGTCGTCAATGCCGACGAGGAGATCTTCGAGATGAACAACGGCTGCATCTGCTGCACCGTGCGCGGCGATCTCATCCGCATCCTCGGCAATCTGATGAAGCGGAAAAACAAGTTCGACTACATCATGATCGAGACGACGGGGCTCGCCGATCCCGCGCCGGTCGCGCAGACCTTCTTCGTCGATGACGAAATGAAAGAGAGCTTTTCGCTCGATGCCATCGTCACGCTCGTGGATGCGAAACACGTCTGGCAGCACATTGACGACAGCGACGAGTGCAAAGAGCAAATCGCCTTTGCCGACGTGCTGCTGCTGAACAAGACCGACCTCGTTTCGCCCGACGAACTCGACCAGCTCGAAGCGCGCATCCGCTCGATGAACCGCACCTGCAAAATCCTCCGCACGCGCAACGCCGAGACCGATCTCGCGCATTTGCTAAACGTCCGCGCCTTCGATCTCGATGCGAAGCTGGAGTTCAACGAACACTTCCTCGCGGAGGAGGTGCCCTTCGAGTGGGGCGGCGTGTTTGCTCTGGAAAAGGGCGACTACCAGCTCGCGCTCGACGCCGGTCCCGACCCGGCGATCAACGTGCTCGCGCTGCCGATTTCGCCGCGCAACGACGAGGCTTTCGAGGCCGCGAAAAAGGAAGCCATCATCACCTTCGCCAGCGACGGCGTGGTGCTGGAAAGCGGCGCGACGCTGCACCTCGACCGCAAGCTGGCGACGCTGCTCCTCGGGGCGGATGGCGCGACCTACACGCTGTGCGTCGAAGCCACCGGCGACTACGCGCTCTTCACCCAGCACGGCCCGGAGGAATTCAACCTGCGCATCCTGCGCGATGGCATCGCCGCCGAGCCGGTGCGCGCGCAGCCCTTCGCACACAGCCACACGCACGACCAGAGCGTGACCAGCGTCGGTCTCGTGGAGGACGCGCCGCTCGACGGGAAAGCGTTCAACGAATGGATGGGCACGATCTTGCGCACGAAAGGCACCGACATTTTCCGCATGAAAGGCATCCTGAATTTCGCGGGGAGCAAAGACCGCTTCGTCTTCCAGGGCGTCCACATGCTCTTCGACGGCAAACCCGACCGCGCGTGGAAGCCCGACGAAAAACGCCGCAGCCAGCTCATCTTCATCGGCCGCAATCTCGACCGCGAGGAACTCAACGCGGGGTTCAAAGACTGCCTCGCTTGATGTGGGGCGGTTCAATTGGCTGCGCGGCCCGCGCTGGAAGGAAGGCTGGCTGATGAGCGCGGGACAAACCTGGAGTTTCGATGCGGGCGATCACGTCGCCGCGCTCGCATGGCTGCCGGATGGCCGGACGCTGGCCGTCGCTCCGGCTGTGGGCGGCATCGTGCTGCTCGACCGCGCGACCGGTGAAGTGCGGCGCAAGCTCGCGGGACACGCGCCTGCAAACTGCGCGCTCACCGTTTCTCGCGAATTGCTCGCCAGCGCCGGACAGGACGGCATCGCGCGCCTCTGGAATACCGACACCGGCGAAATCGCTTACGAATTCCGCACCAGCGACAACGCCAGCGACTGGTGTGAACACGCGCAGTTTTCACCCGACGGCGCGCTGCTCGCCACCACCGCAGGCCGCACGCTGCGCATCTGGACGCGCTACGGCGAGCGCGTCTTTGAAAACACCGCGCACGACTCCACCATTGCCGCGCTCGCGTGGCGTCCCGACAGCGCAGGCGTGGCCACCGGCTGCTACAACGGCGCGCAACTTTTCCGCGCGAAGAACGGCGCGTGGGAGCCCGAGGCTTACGAGCAGCTGCGCTGGAAAGGCAGCATCATCTCGCTCACCTGGAGCCCGAATGGCCGCTACGTCGCGGGCGGTTCGCAGGAGGCGACGATTCAGTTTTGGCGGCTCCCGTATCGCGTTGGCGAAGAGCTTTTCATGTCCGGCTACGCCACGAAAATCCGCGAACTGGCATGGGACAACACGAGCCGCTACCTCGCCAGTGGAGGCGGCGAAATCATCACCGTCTGGGATGTCTCCGGCAAAGGCCCGCGCGGCACCACACCCAAACAACTCGAAGGCCACGCCGAGCGGGTCAGCGTCCTCACTTTCCAAAACCGCTGCCCGCTCCTCGCGAGCGGAGGCACCGATGGCCGAGTTTTCGTGTGGGACTTGGCCAAGGCGCAGCGCCACCGCCAGGAACTCCAACCCCCGAGCGCCATCGCCGCCCTCGCATGGTCGCCAGATGATGCGGGCCTCGCCATCGGCGCGGCGGACGGCAGCGTGTGCGTGTGGGAAAGCCACGCGGCCAGCGCGTGAGCTGGCTCGCGGAAATGGGCGGGCAGGAGTTTGCCCGCCGCGCGCTGGTCGGCGCGGCGCTCGCGGGTTTTCAGTGCGGCTACGTCGGCGCGTGGGTCGTGCTGCGCCGCATGGCGCTCACCACCGAGGCCCTTTCGCACTCGCTCTTTCCCGGCCTCGCCATCGCCACGGCGCTCATCGGCCTGTCGCCGCTCGGGCTGCTGCTCGGCGGGGCGCTCGGGGCGCTCTTCGTCGCGGGCGGCGCGGAATTCATCAGCCGCACCTCGCGACTGAAACCGGAAAGCGCGCTCGGCATGAGCGAGCACCTCTCCGTAACAAACCGCTGATCCGCTGTAATGACCACTTCTTACCGGAAAAACGCGGCAACAACGCAGCCATGACTCATGAACCTATCCTCGTGCTTCTGTGCTCTTACCCGCGTCTGTCAGCAGCCAGTTGAGGTTGTCCGACGCGCAACCGACCATCCAATGATCTGAACCGAAAGTTCTCATGCGGTCGGCCAGTCCTGCGCGCAAGAGGGGCTCCGCTTCCTCGAAGCCTTTAGCGAAGCGCAGCGCGCGACCGAGACTGATCTTGGCATTGACGGTGCGGCTGTCGCTTTCTCCGAAGACCTTTCTGCGGCTGCTCAAGATTGAGTAGCGAATTGCCAGAGCTTTGTCATGCCTGCCCGCTTTCGTATAACACCAAGCGAGGGTGTGCAGGGGCATCTGGGCATCAGGATCATCGAAATCCAACTCTCTTTCCTGGCCGATCTGCGCGAACTGTTCGGCCACCGCTAGCGCCTCGTCGGTTCTGCCGATGATTCCGAGCGCATCCACGACACTCTCCGAAACCTCCATCCATAGGTCTCGGTCATGCTGAGGATGACACGTCTGCATGGCATCTCGGAAACAGGTGTAGGCTGCCGCATAGTTGGACACGCGCCAAAAATCTTCCCCGGCCTTGCTGAGCAATTTAACGCTCTCTCGGCGCTGTTCATTGCCTGCCAGCACCGTTTGCCAAGCCGCAATTTCGTTCTTCACCTTAGTCGTGAGCAGTTGGCCTTGTTGATGACTGTTCGCAGCTCCGCAACATGCGAAATGTTGCACTTCGAGCTGCCCTTGGGATGTCGTTGAAAGATCCCGTCCGGCTGAGAACGGCATGAAGTCGATTGGCGCTGGTGCCAGGGGGAAACCTGCAATCGTCGCCAGCGGGTGTCCGTTGTGTCGTGGAGGAAAGGGTATTTCGAGCGGTGCCTGCTTCGGAACGCGCGCCTCGCGCGCCCTATTTATCGCCGTGACGAGTTTTGCGTGAACTGCCGGCTGGAGCGCCCGCCCGGCTTCGGCGTTTTTCACGGTTCCGGCAGCGACGACCGCCATCTCGGCAAACTTCTCCTGACTCCAACCCAACTGTTCCCGTGCTTCGCGGAAAAGCCGACCAGTAGCGGCGGGTGGTGTCGCTTTCCTTGCAGTTTCTACGGTGACGAATTTTGACCGGACTTTGTCCGGTCTTTCGCCCGCGCGTGTCTGGTTCGTTGGTGGGTCGCTTAGCCTGCATGTGTCGATTGGCGATGTGTTTAAAACCCGGCAACGGGCCAAATCTTCGGCAGCGACGCTACCAGAAAATACACCGCCACAAAGCCAATCCAATGAAACGTCTGCTCCATTCCCGCAACGGCCACCGGCATCGCCCGGTGGACTTCTCGCCTCCGAAAACCGCGATCCCGCGGCTCAAGGGCGGCAATCCCGCCGCAGAACTCAGCCAAACTCCGGTGCTGTGGAAACTGGCGCTGAGCAAGGTGCTCGCCACCGCTGCACCGTTCGCCGGGATGCGCCCGCAAATCGTCCTGCACGCGCTGGGAAATCTCCGCGCGATCATGCGGGCGATGATGATGGGCGGACTCGATCCGGCGCTGACGACGTTCTTCGTCAAAAAATACAACTACCCGGAGAAGCAGCAGGTGCTCGCGTGGCTGAGGAAACGGGGCTTTCAAGTGCTCCCAGTAGAAGAAATTACCGCGGGATACTTGGAGAATCTCGAAGCCGAGGTCACGCTCAGCGGCTTGCCGCTTTTCATCGTCGAGGACGGCGGTTATTTCGCGGCGGCGCTGCACCAGTATCGCCCCTCGCTGCTGTCGCGGGTGATCGGCACGGTCGAGCAAACGTCGCGTGGCACGGCGAAGCTGATCGAGGCGGTCGGTGGCGATCTTGCGCGGATCATGATTCCTGTCGTCTCGGTGCCGGACTCGACCTTGAAGAAAAACTTTGAGCCACCGTTCATCGCCGACGGTATCCTGCTCTCGCTCACGAATCTCATTTCGAGGCCGATGCGGCAGATGAAAGTCCTGGTGCTGGGTTACGGCGTGATCGGCAAGGCGCTCGTCGAGCGGCTGGTGGAAGCGGGAGCGGATGTGACGGTCTATGATCCGAAACTCAAACACGATCCGGGCAGCCTGTATGCGCGTTTTGAAGTGGCGCGCGATCCGGTGATGGCCGCCGCCGGCAAGGATCTCATCATCGGGGCGAGCGGACGGCAGAGTATTACGCCGGAGGTGATTGATGGGGCGTCGGCGGGCACTTACCTCGCGAGCGCTTCATCCGACCAGCGCGAGATTGCCGTCGATTACCTGGAGGAAATCACTCGGCGGCCACGGCCCAGCCGCTCGTCCATTTGTAGCCGATTTGCGCGTTGAAAGTGAGGCTGTCCTCGGATTCTTCGCTGCCGTCTTCGATGAGACGCGCGGGCCAAAGTAACGGGCGCGCAGGCTTGCGTTCCAGCCGGCGAGATCGTGCAGCGCGATGCCTCCGGCGAAGGTCGCCTGGATGGCGTCGGGGATGCGCTGGCCTTCGGGGCGCGTGTCAGC
>Ga0209181_10005498_pt1 | contig 18227 bp, 12 predicted proteins | sample MAT05_FD_187208 | JGI IMG/M metagenome (GOLD analysis project Ga0209181, IMG submission 187208) | Freshwater microbial communities from Lake Fryxell liftoff mats and glacier meltwater in Antarctica - MAT-05 (SPAdes) (version 2) | ecosystem: Environmental > Aquatic > Freshwater > Ice > Liftoff...
TCTTCTTTCTTTTCAAGCAGAGAAACAAGGCGATTAGCAAATTGAATAGGTAAATTAAATTCAGGATCTATTTTTAATACTTTAAAAACGTGCTGATAAGCCTGTGCATCGGCACTTGTTTCGGTCAGACCTTGTTCAATTTTAGTTTGTAGTTCTTCGTCAGTCAGTTTCATAATTCAACCTCTTTGCCAAGATACTTCTTTACTTTTTCTTTCAATAATTGTCGCGCCCGAAATAAATAATTTTTCACAGTTCCTTCAGGCAAGCCTGTAATCTCTACTATTTCAGGGTAGCTCATTTCCTGTACATGGTATAAAGTTAGTATTGCTTTGTATTGAGGTGGAAGTTTTTCAATAAAAGCAAAAACTATTTCATCCAGTTGTTGATCGGCCAGTGTTTCTGATGCATCATCAATGGCAACAAACCGTTCTATTTTACTTTCCTCTTCTGGCAAATCGCTAATAGCAATTTTCCGCTTTCGCAGATGATTGATACTATGCCTATAAGCAATAGTGGCAATCCAGGTGCTTAGCTTCGATTGAAAAGAAAATTCATCCAACTTCTCATACACTTTCATAAACACATCCTGACAAAGTTCTTCTCTATCTTCATTTCGGTCAATCAAACGCCCAATCATATGACCAACAAGCTTTTCATTTTGTTTGATCAGCACGCGAAAGGCCTGCTTATCTCCACTTAATATTTGTGAGACAAGGGTTCTGTCATCAATCATTCAAGTGTTAGACGTGTCTTTTTCCACCGATGTTGCAGAAATTGAGATAAAGTTTTAAGATATCAGATTAACAATACTGGTCGTTGAGTCGTTTAGGGTCTTGTACATAAAATCATTTTTGAATAACTGCAACATTGTCGCGCTAGCTGGTGTCTTACGACTCATAACTAATTTTACACTTAAAAAATTAAACATATGAATGAAGCACTAAAGGATGTACTTATGCCAATTACTATTATAGGAAGTTTTGGCGCCACTATATTTTTATTTACCCGAGTAATGACTGATTATATTCTTAAAAAGAAGATGATTGAAAAAGGATTTGTAAACGATGACACTCAGGCCATTTTTAAACAACATTCATCTGACAACAAGTACAGTGCATTAAAGTGGGGACTGATTGTTTTCTTTGGCGGGCTTTCTCTTATAATTATGGAGTTCATTCCTACAGCAGGTGACTCACCGCTCCCTTATGGATTATTTGCAGTTTCTGTATCGTTTGGATTTTTGCTTTACTACTTTATTATAAAAAAAGAAGTTCTGAAGTAATAGAAGTAAAACGAACAACGGGATATCATTTCAATCCTACAAGAATCAATTATCATTTAGTACATACTAATCTGAAATTTCTATGCTTAGAAATTATTTTAAAACCACGTTGCGTAGCTTAATGAGGCATCGCTTCTTTTCTTTCATCAATATTTTTGGTTTGGCCATTGCGCTAACCATATGCATGGGTATTATTATGCTGGTGGCTGATCAGATGACGTATGACCGCTATAATACAAAGCGAGATCGTATTTATAGACTAAACAGCATTCCATATAACAGCAAGGGCACGCAGTATAATGAAACAGCAACCACCACACTTCCTATTTTTCAGGAATTGCTGGAAAATTATACGGGTGTTGAAAAGGCTGTTCGTATAATTCGTGGATTTGGAAATTCCTGGATAGAATTTGATCAAAACGTAAACATTCCAGTTTCTGGTTTTTTTGCTGATCCGGAAATACTAGATGTGTTTGAATACGAATTGGAATATGGAGATAGCCGCACCGCTCTCGTGGATCCTTATACAGTAGTGCTTACTAAAAAAGCGGCAAGAAAATTATTCCGTCAGGAGAATCCAGTAGGAGAGACCTTTAAAGTAGGTGATTTGGGTACCTACAAGGTAACGGGAGTTATTAAGGAGACTACTTATAAATCTCACATTGTGTTTGATGCCCTGGCAAGTATTGCTTCAGTAAAGGGACTGGAAGCGTTGGAAAAGAGAGATAAGGCCATGGAAAACTGGTTCCAGTATACAGCAGGTTGGGTTTATATTTTGTTGGAAGAAGGGAACAGCCCTATTGATATCCAACCTCATCTCGAAAAAATTCAGAAGGCACATTTCACAGAACTATCCAATCCTGACACGCAGAATAAAATAAAATACGTAATGCAACCATTGATGAGCATAACCCCTGGGCCATTCATCAATAATCCGATTGGTCCATTTCTTCCGTGGATGTTCATCTATTTCTTTGCCGGGCTTGCAGCTATAGTTCTTATCACTTCCTGTTTTAATTTTACTAACCTTTCTATCGCTCGCTCCCTTACACGTGCGCGTGAAATAGGCGTTCGAAAAGTGACTGGAGCCATGCGCTGGCAGATATTTACTCAATTTATCTCAGAGTCAGTTCTTGTTGCCTTCTTTGCTTTAGCCGTGGCGTTGATATTAATGATTGCGCTAAAGCCATTGATGTTATCATTAAGTTTTGCTCGCGTATTGAATTGGGATATGGAACTGAACTATGTCGTGTACGCAATCTTAATTGGCTTTACTTTGGTGGTTGGTATTTTAGCAGGTTTGTTTCCCGCTGTGGTGATGAGTGGCTTTCAACCGGTGAAAGTATTGAAGGGATTTAATTCTAAGAAGCTTTTCTCACGTATGGGCTTGCGCAAAGGGTTATTGGTGGCACAGTTTACTTTCTCTTTGGTATTTATTCTTTCGGTGATTGTGGTGTTTAATCAATTGCAGTTGTTTTTAAAAGCAGATCATGGCTTCAGTATGAATAATAAGGCGATTGTGCAACTCAATGATACCTCGGCAGATCCTCTTAAGACAGAGTTACTCAAGTATTCGAATATAGAAAGCGTATCAGCAGCTTCGCACATTCCAGCGGCTGGCACAAGCTATGGTGAAAGTTACAAGCGCACACTGGATGAAAAGGACTGGACTAACATAAATTATTTTAGTGTAGATGAGGATTATCTTAAAAACATTGATGTTCAATTGGTGGCAGGCCGTTTCTATCAACCCGAGGCCGTTGACAACAACAAGAAATTCATCGTGATAAGTGAGAAAGCAGTGGAGACGTTTCAATTCGAAAGTGTAGCGGATGCAGTTGGTCAGGAAATTATCCTACAACGAGATTCATCAAAACTTCAAATCATTGGTGTAGTTAAAAATTATAACCACCAGCTATTGATGGAGCAAATAGCACCTATGGCTTTGATCTATAATCCGGAACAGTTTAATCTCTTACAGGTTAAATATAGTGGCACTTATGTACGGGCGGCCGAATCGATTAATGAGGCCTGGGCCAAGGTGAATCCCACCTCAAAGGTTGACTACAAGGATTTTTATGATGAAGTCCATAAGATTTACGACATCTTCTTTGGTGATCTGGTAAGTGTGTTAAGCGTGGTTTCCTTTTTAGCTGTCCTGATTTCGTGTATGGGGTTATTGGGTATGGCAACGTACACAACCGAGACACGGCTTAAGGAAATATCCATTCGCAAAGTGCTTGGAAGTAGTGATAGTTCACTAGTTTATCTGCTGTCGAAAGGATTTTTAACGGTCATAGTTATGGCGATTGTTTTGGCTGTGCCTAGCGCTTGGTTTTTAAACAATCTTTGGTTGGAGTTATTGGCATATCATGTTTCTGTAGACTTGCAAGTGATAGTATCAGGTGTTTTAGTCTTGATTTTCTTTGGAGTAATTACGATCGGATCACAAACTTGGCGGGCTGTATTTGTTAATCCAGTAGATAATTTGAAGAGTGAGTAAAAAATAAGAGCGACAGATTAGATAATCTGTCGCTCTTTTGATAAGAACAAATTGAAGTTATTATTTAAAGTGTTTCAATGCAACAACTTCTTCCGGTTTTAAAAATCGCCATTGCCCACGACCAAGATCTTTCTTATCAAGTCCGGCATAAACAACGCGATCCAGTTTTATAACCTGATAGTCCAGCGATTCGAAAATTCTACGCACAATTCTATTCCAGCCGATGTGCAGTTCGAGGCCAACTACTTTGTTGTCATCTCCAATAATAGCCAGATCATCGACCATCGCGCGACCTTCTTCAAGATGAACGCCATCTTTTATTTTTACAAAATCATTTTTTGAAAGTGGCTTATCCAATTCAACTTTATAAATCTTTTTTACACCATAAGAAGGATGAGTAAGTTTATCAGCTAAATCGCCATCATTGGTAAGCATCAATAAACCTGTTGTATTTCTATCTAATCGGCCAACCGGATAGATGCGCTCTTTGCCAGCATTAGCAACTAATGCCATCACCGTGTTGCGATCTTGTGGATCGTCTGTGGTAGTGATAAAACCTTTTGGCTTATTTAATAAAATGTAAACAGGTTTTTCGGCTTTTAATTTTTTTCCTTCATATCGAACTTCATCGGTTAACTTAACCTTATGACCCATTTCTGTAACGGTCTCGCCATTCACAGTTACTAATCCCATCTTAATAAGTTCGTCTGCTTCTCTGCGGCTACCAACACCGCTGTTAGCCAAAAACCTGTTTAAGCGAATTAAATCCGGATCGGATTTTTGTTTAGCCGCTGGCGCGTTGCGCTTAGTTGTTTTTATGTCAGTTGTTCTATTGAAGGTCTTCCGCTTGTAGGGGAGTCCGAAGCTATCGCCTTTGGCGGGAGAATTTTCATCGCCTTCTTTTTTGCGTTCAAATGATTTCTTTTCGAACCGAGGTTTATCTTCAGATTTACCTTCAGGCTTGTCTTCAGATTTTGAATCAAAGGAATTGCTTTCTCTTTTTCTGAACGCTGGCTTTTCGTCACCCTCATTTCTTTCTCTTCGCTCAAATGGTTTTTTCTCAAAGCGATTTGGTCTTTCTCCATCCTTACTGAATGATCCAGCTTCTCTTTTTTTGAAAGGAGGTTTTTCGTCACCCTCATTTCTTTCTCTTCGCTCAAATGGTTTTTTCTCAAAGCGATTTGGTCTTTCTCCATCCTTACTGAATGATCCAGCTTCCCTTTTTTTGAAAGGAGGTTTTTCATCACCCTCTTTTCTATCTCTACGTTCAAACGGTTTTTTCTCAAAGCGATTCGTCCTTTCTCCATCCTTACTGAAAGAACCCGCTTCTCTTTTTTTGAAAGGAGGTTTTTCATCACCCTCTTTTCTATCTCTACGTTCAAACGGTTTTTTCTCAAAGCGATTTGGTCTTTCGCCATCTCTGCTAAATGATCCAGCTTCCCTTTTTTTGAAAGGAGTTTGGCCACCCTCATTTCTATCTCTGCGTTCAAATGGTTTCTTCTCAAAGCGATTTGGCCTTTCACCGTCTCTGCTAAATGATCCGGCTTCTCTTTTTCTAAATGGCGGCTTGCTGGTTGAATCTGAATCTCTGCGTTGAAAAGGACGCTTTCCGAATGCCGAGCCTTCATCCTTGCGATCAGTTCGTTTCGAAAATCCACCCACTCCCTCTTCTTTTCTTCCAAATGATGGTTTTCCTGTTTTACTAGAGCGAGGTGAGCTGCTGCTATATTGATCGGCACTGCGCGGTGCACGCGGACGCTTGTCTTCCGACTTGCTATCGTATCGTTCTTTCTTTTTATGGTAAAATGATTTCTCTGCTTCAGATCTTTTACCAAAAGAAGTTTTACCGGTTGATGATTTTCTTGGACGTGGCATAATGTAAATTAATTATTCATTAGCCAATGCTTAATCAGCCAATGCGTGAGTATGATAGTTGTAAAGTAACTCCCTTTAACTATTGGGATATGAATAGAACACCTAGGTAAGAGTTGATTCTATGTGGTCTATGTTTCTAGTGTTTATTAATTTATTGATTATCGGGGGTTTCGCCAATAGTGTTAACCTCGGTTGTGAAATCTTTTGGTGTCGGCAACTCTGTAATATCATTGATGCCGAAGTACTCCATGAATTTTGCACTAGTTCCATAAAGCAACGGACGACCAATAGTTTCCGCTTTACCCAGAATTTCAATTAACCCTTTGTCGAGTAATTTTTGAATGGCGTAATCGCAATTTACTCCCCGAATGTTTTCAACTTCTGTTTTAGAGATCGGTTGTTTGTAAGCAATGATTGATAGTGTTTCCATAGCTGAAGTAGACAATCTTTTTTTCGATTGCTGCTTCAACATAATCCCGATGCTGGTTTGATACGCAGGCTTTGTCAAAAACTGGTAGCCACCGCCTGCTCTATTTAGCTGAAAAGAAAACTCGTCACCTTGAAATTTTTCTTCTGTTCGCTTCAACGCATCCTGGATATCTTCTTCCGGCACATCAGCATTAAACATTTCTGATAAGCAGGCTTTAATGTCAGCTACCTTGGCAGGTGTTGGCGAACAAAAAATTAATGCTTCGATGTGGTTTTGTAAGAAATCCATAATATCCTATATAACCTCTTCAGAGGATTTAATCTTGTTTCATCATTTTTGCTTCAATCGACTGTGTAGTATGTGGCACAGCAATCAAACGCTCTTTTGGAATCAACTTACCAGTAACCGAACAAATTCCGTATGTTCCATTTTTAATGCGCACCAAAGCGTTTTCTAAATTGGTCATAAACTTTTGTTGGCGAGCCGCTAATTGACTTAAGTTTTCTTTCTCAGCTGTTTCAGCTCCGTCTTCCAATACTTTCGTATTACCTCCAGAGGTGGCATCGGTACCGGCATCGTTATTACGATTAAGGGTATCTTTTAAAATCGTGAACTCTTCTTTGGCTTTATTCAATTTACCCATAATCAAATCTTCAAACCACTTTAGCTCTACATCGCTATAACGGGTTTTATCTTCATTAACTACTGCCGTTTTTGCAGGCTTATGGGCAATAGGTCTTTTATTTATAATAGGGAAAATATTTAACTGAGATGGCGATAGCCTTATCGGTGGCGCTATTGGGCGCATTTCCTTTTTAGGAGCCGGTGCATCTGCTCTTTTCAAAACTGGTTTAGCTACTTCTTTCTTAGCTACTTTTTTAGGTTCTGCTTTAGGGGCTTCCTTTTTGGCTACAACTTTCTTAGCTACAACCTTTTTAGGTGCTTTTGCCTTCTTAGCAACAGTTTTCTTAGGAGCTACCTTTTTCGCGCTAGCGACTGGTTTTGATTTCTTGGCTGGCTTAACTGGCTTTGCTTTCGCAGACGCCTTTTTTGCAGGGTTGGCTGGTTTTTTCTTTGATTTTGCCATAAAACTGTACTTTTTTAGGGTTTTGAAAAAGATGGGCAAAAATACGCGGTGAGGGGTGAAACAAAAAATGTATTGGCATTAATTAAGTCTTGGCTAAAGAGTCGCGGAGGCTTGCTGCTTACCTATGCGGAAAACAAACCAAAAGCTGACAAGTGGCACAATGAGAATAGGTAAAATGAGATTGATAAGGGAAATGATACCTGTTAAATCAATGGTGTTCTCTGTCTGTTTAAGAATAAGCACGGCATCGCCCCATGGGCCTTTGCAAAAAATTGTATTGAAAAGCATATTCCAACCAAGATGTAAACCAATGGGTAAAGCCATTGAACTGGTTTTTGAAAACGCATAAGCCCATACATACCCCATTCACCCAGTGCCAATAAAAATGTAGATCATCGCGGCAGGATTTCCAAAAGCATTGTAAGAAAACCAATGTATAGATACCGAGTGCGATAGCGGACAATAAAACTCCTTTTTTCGATCCTAACTTTTGAATTGCAATGTAGAGAAGTGCCCCTCTGAAGAGGAATTCATCAAAGAGAACAGATTTGACATCTAACCAAATGCTATTGGATAGCAATGAGTAGTCAAAAAAAGTATTGAGTTTCCAAATTGAATGGGTGAATGAAGAGTTGAGCAACTATACAAAGCGCAGCACTGACTATAAATCCAAAAATAAATTGACGTGGGCGGACTAATGCGGGGAATGGCCCTAGTGCGGCCAGACTTTGCTTTTCAACAAACCATAAGAGTGCTGCAGAAATAATAAGTTGAACGAGTATGCCTAGCATTAATTAGTTAGTAAGAAGAGTTGTTCAGAGTTTAAATAGGGGTCAGACCGCTACATTCAAAAAAGTCAAGCGGTCAGACCCCTAATATTTATCAGTCGATAAAGTCAAAATAGTTCTCACGGTTTACTACTTGAAAAGATGCGCTTGGATAACTTTTGGTGAAGAAGACTGGAGGCTTTGCTTTTGAGTCGCGCCACTTGAATTCAAACGCGGAAAGTTTTCCATCCTTCATTTCAATGAGGTCAATCTCTTGTTGATCGTAGGTTCGCCAGAAATATGGGATTACATTATTTTCAGAATATGCGTTTCGCTTAATCCGTTCAGCCATTAAATAATTTTCCCATAAGGCTCCTAAATCGTTTCTGCCTGCTAAAGGACTAAAGTTATTGATTAAAGCATTTCTGATTCCATTATCGACAAAATACCACTTAGATGTTTTTACTACCTCTTTTCTTAAATTAGAACTGTACCCACCAACCCGATAAATCACAAACACTTTGCTTAGTAAATCTAAATACTTTGCAACGGTATCTTTACTAATTGAAAGTTGTCTGCCAATTTCCAGTAGCGAAACCTCCTTGCCTACCTGAAAGGCAATTAGCTGAAGAAGCTCGGATAGCTTATTCGAGTTTCGTATTTGATCGTAAATTAAAATGTCTTTGAATAAGTAAGAGGCAACAAGTTCATGAAGATATTTTCTCTTCTCTGCTTCGGTTTCGAGATTAATTAACTCTGGGTAACTTCCAAACAATAGTCGCTCTTCTAAATTGCGTACTGTATCCAGATGTGTTTCTGATAAGTTCAACTCACCCTGCCAAACAGGATAAAGATGGTAATGTAATTGTCTTCCAGTAAGCGGTTCTCCAATTTGATTAGTTAAGTCGAATGAAGATGAGCCTGTTGCCAGTATTGTCAAATCTTTAAAATGATCAATTATTATTTTAAGTATTTGCCCAATGCCGTCTATCATTTGAGCCTCGTCAATAATTAGCAGGCGCGATGTACCCAACAATCTTTTATAAGACTGAATATTTTTTGAACTTAAAATTTGATGTGTCTCAGGCAAGTCGCCATTCATGCGTACCACAGGTGTTTTTAGTGTCGCTTCCAATTGGTCTAAAAGAAAAGTTTTTCCAACTCTTCGTGGGCCCGTTAAAACTATCACTTTGTTTTTACCAACTTGCTTAAGCAAGGTTTGAAACAAAGACCGAGGTAGTATATTCATCGTGCATCAGCTTTACGTATTAGCCAAATTTACGTTAATTCAGCTAATTAGAAAGCTAAATTCACGTGAATTTGGCTAATAGAGTCACTGTCCAATCACAACCCGTTTTCTAAAAGTCTTTACAGTGCCATCCAGATCGAGCACTTCGAACCAGACAAAGTAATAACCTCTGCGGGCTTTGTCACCCTCGGTGCGGTCGCCATCCCAACGATAGAAACCTTCGAAGGCAAGCGTTTCGTTGTTAGCAATTTCTTTAATGGTACGACCTTGCAAGTCCACAATTTTAATCTGGGCAATTAATCCACTGCGATCGAATTTAAAATTGATTTGCGCGAAATCCTGACCCGGAACATTCGGTGAAAATATTTCGGGTACAACCTGAACGGCATTCTCATCAATAAAATTTTCAGGCCGTGCGTTGGAGTTGGCAGAGCCTGGTGTAGCAAACCCAACGGATGCATTGGCTGACTTCCAATTGGAGAGAAGATTAGGTTCGGTTAGCGAGATTCTCTCAAGCGACACACCTTCTTTATCTTTTAACAAAGCGGAATGATAATCATCTAAGTAAACAAATGAATCCATTAACAATCCTTGTGGAGAAACAAGCGCAATTGATCCGGCATCATCATTCATAGATGGAATGGTTGCCGAGATAAAATTTTTCTCTTGCGATGTGGGATACTGATTTTTTAGAATAGCAGGATCACTTATAATAACCAGAAAAGTGCCTGGTGAAATTGTTAAATCTTCGAGTGTAACGGTTTTATTGTTGATAACAACATTGTCTGGTCGATTGGCAAGCTCCCAATTTTTTAAGTTTATAAATTTATCGGATACGTTAACGATCTCAATAAAATCAACGCCTCCTGGTCGGGGGTTAAATAAGATTTCATTAAGGAGTATATCACCTTGTTCTGCTGCTTCCGGTAATGCAAAAGTAAGTTTGCTAAAATCTGATTGAATAAAATTTCCACTACAATCGCGAAGGTTCTTCACTTCAATTGTGTAAAGTTGCCTTGGAGTAAGTGATTCCGAAAGGGTAATTCTTATTTCCCGCAAGGAAGTAGAGGTAAATTTTGGTTGAAAAATATTTTCGGTTGGAGTGATTTCAAAAATTACTGTACTTAAGTCCTTCTCTAATTTTTCATTGAAGATTAAAGTAAGTTTGTTTGTTTGAGAAGGCGTTACAGATAGCAAGGCTGGCCCAATAAGATCGGGCTTGTTAGCATTAACAGAATTTATTTTTCCAGGCGTTCCGCCTTTCGCATCCTCCGAGGCCGTCCAGTTATTCTCTTCCCCGCAAGGATTTTTCGTGTCAATCAACTCCAATGTCCAGCCACCTTCTTGTTTGTCGGAATCTCGATACCAATCGACAGTATAACTGACCGAATCTATAGTTTGATTACTTGCGTTACGAAGCATTAACACATCACTGCTATTGTTTAGCGTTGGAAAGTTTGAAACACCAATTGTTTTTCCGAAAGGAGTTAATGAGGTCAAATTCGTATTTGCACAAACAATCCAGTATTCATTAGGCAAAATAATTTTAGATGTAAAAACGGCTATTGAACTTCCATCTGAGAATTTCCAACCCGAAATATCAATAGGATTAATACTTCGGTTATAAATCTCAATAAATTCTGCATCGGGCAATCCTACTTGTGGACTAGGATCTGCAAAAATTTCTGTAATAATGATGTCTTTAGAATTTACAGGTAATTGCTGAAAAAATAGGAATGGCTGAACGATGTTTGCGATGGCATTACCAAACAAATCTTCAACATTGGTAATTGTTAGCTGAGTTGGAATTCCATTTGCGAAGGGTTGTGAAAAACTGAGTAGCACCGTTTTTTCATCTACCTGCAATTGTGCTGCAACCGGATTCCCAATTCCGTTGGAGGCTGAATAGTTAAGAATGTTCTGCGCTGAGTTGAGTGCAATTTTTTCATCGAAGAGCAAAGAAAGTTGCGTGCTATTCAAAACTTGCAATTGAGTTAATATTGGGGCTTCATTATCTAAAATAATTTCACCCGCGTAGATGTCGTCAAAGAAATGGCGATTGAAAAAACTAGCCGTTGATTGCAGTACGCGAATTCCAAAATAGTTACTGCTAGTTACCGAATTATCTGTCACCGTTCCTTCAAGAAAGTAGTTTTTGCCACCTGTTGCATCGCGCTCCAAAGTCCATAGGTTATTTACATCGCGAACTACTTTGATGCGCAGCGTTGAGTTAGAACTATTGGTGATTCCATCAACTCCGTTAATAAGGATGCTCGCTGAACCCGAAGCTATTTTATACAGGCTAACCTCATCAGGCGTGCCGCCAATCCGCACAAAGTAGCCTGAGTTGGTTGGGCTTAATAAGTTTTGTTGTTCTGAGATTAAATAGACATCTACAAAGTTGGTGCTACTGGTATTGAATTGAAGATTGATCGAAAATTCCCATTGGCCGTTAAGCGCTTTAGCAGAAGGTGTGGTAATGTAGAAGGAAGAACTGGCTGTTGCCGAGTTTGATCTGAGTTGGCTGTTCGACACAATCCAATTACCGGCTTGATCGAGCGTCCACATAGGATTGTTCGTTAGGTCACCATCCGCAAAAGAATCGATGACTTGAGCAACACAACCGAGTGTGCTAAAACAAACCAGAAGAATGAAAAGGAATTTCTTCATTGCATGCTATCAAAAATACTATTTTTGCATCTCTTAAATTAAACATAAAAATGAAATTAGCAGTAGTAGGGGCAACCGGTTTGGTTGGTCAGGAAGTTTTGAAAGTGCTTGAAGAGCGCAGGGTATCATTTGATGAATTGTATTTAGTAGCCTCAGCCAAATCGGTGGGGCAGAAGATAAAGTTTAAGGGTAAAGAATACACGATTATTGGAATGGAGGAAGCAGTTGCTTTAGCTCCGGATGTTGCAATCTTCTCTGCAGGAGGCGGCACTTCTCTGGAATGGGCGCCTAAGTTTGCTGCTAAAGGCACAACGGTAATCGATAACTCATCGGCATGGCGGATGGATACTACCAAAAAACTAATTGTACCTGAAATCAACGGGCCTGAGTTGGGCAATGATGATTTGATTATTGCTAACCCAAACTGTTCAACTATTCAACTGGTAATGGCGTTGGCGCCATTGCATAAGAAGTATAAAATAAAACGCATTGTTGTTTCTACTTATCAATCAGTAACCGGAACAGGAAAAGATGCGGTGCAACAACTGATGGAAGAACGTCAAGGTATTGTTGGCGGCATGAAAGTATATCCCCATAAAATCGATTTGAATGCATTGCCACACATCGATTCGTTTTTGGATAACGGCTACACCAAAGAGGAGATGAAGATGGTGAATGAAACCCGGAAAATATTAGGTGATCAAACCATTGGATTAACCGCTACAACCGTACGAATCCCAACGATGGGCGGTCACTCCGAAGCCGTGAATGTTGAGTTCCATACAGATTATGATTTGAAGGAGGTTCGTACGATTCTTGAAAATACGCCCGGTGTAATTGTACAGGATGATGTTAAAAATAATATCTACCCAATGCCGATAAACTCACATGGAAGAGATGAAGTTTTTGTTGGGCGCTTACGCAGAGATGAATCGCAACCTAATACCTTAAACATGTGGGTGGTTGCTGATAACTTGAGAAAGGGTGCAGCTACTAATGCGGTGCAGATTGCAGAGTTTTTGATGGAGAAGAGTTTGGTTTCTTAGGCTGTTGAAAATAGTACTAAAGTTCACTTTATTTGTTTTCGGGTAGAATTCTCAATTAATAGACTTGACTTGCTAAGTTTGGGTAAACGCAAAATAGCCTTTACCTTCGCGTAAAATTTTAAACACCTGTTATGGAAATAGTAAAAAAATATTGGTGGGTGGCTGCATTAGGGCTCATCGCTTTTTGGTTTATTGGACTGTTTAACGGCATGGCCGCTAAAGACCAGGTTGTAAAAAGTGCCTGGGGAAATGTGGAGTCAGACTATCAACGCAGATCTGATCTTATTCCTAATCTCGTTTCAACTGTTAAGGGGTATGCGGATTTTGAACAAGAGACTTTAACCAAAGTAATTGAGGCCCGCGCCAGCGCTACCCAGGTTAAGATTGATGCATCAAATCTAACCCCTGAAAACATGGCGGCATTTCAACAAGCTCAAAGTGGTTTAAGCACTTCGTTGGGAAGACTGTTGGCTGTAGCCGAAAATTATCCAAACTTAAAAGCAAATCAAAACTTCCTTGACCTGCAAGCGCAGTTAGAAGGTACAGAGAATAGAATTTCTGTAGCAAGAAAAAGATTTAACGATGCAGTGCTTGAGTTCAACACAAGTATTGTTGGTTTCCCGCGATCGCTGGTTGCCAGCATTGGTGGATGGAAAGAGAAAGGCTATTTTAAATCTGATGAAGGAGCTGAAAAAGCCCCGGAAGTAAAATTCTGAGCCAAGAAGCTAGCATGAAAAGCCTGATCGAAATCTCGGTCGGGCTTTTTTTATACCTAGTAGTAGTAGATTTTTATCACGACCCGGTTTTTAATCAAGTCAATTTCTTCAATAGTAGTCTTTCGAATATCCAAACCAGTTTTCTCTCGCAGATCGAGAATTAATTTTTCCTGCTGATCGGGTTTTATGTTTCCCATTACGTTATACTCGATCATTTTCGTTTTCTGATTTTTGATCAAATGATTTCCGTCAATAATATAGACGCCAGCAGCAATCATTAAGTTAATGGCACCTATTTCTAAATAGGAGCCTTTCATAATCGAGTTAATGAGCCCTACCGCCATAATGATAAACAGGTAGGTCATATCTTTAATGGTGATGGTTTCGGTGCGGAAACGGAGTAACGAAAATGCAGCCAGTAAACCAAAAGCACTTCCGATAGAATTAAAAGCTTTCGCCTTCTCTAACATAAACGACAGCAGGAATACGATGAAGTTTAGTAAGAAAAACGTGAAGAAAGAGTCACGTTTGTGATAGGTTGGAAAATAGATAAACTGAACTAACACGACCATAAAAGCCGTATTGATCAGCAAGCGATAAAAGAAATATTCCGAGAAGACGCTTAGGTTTTCCATAAGCTAAAGATAACATAATCCGAGTATTTGCAAGACAACCCTCGGTCTCGGCATTTTGCTCATGACGCAGCCGTCCGTCAAAAAGATTGAGAGATAGACAGTATTTTTCGTAATTCTGTTTCCAAAATAATCCTATGCGAATCCTTAGTCTACTGTTGATACTTTGTGTTTTTACTACTGAAGCACAAAAGAAATCCTCTGCCCCACCAACCACAACGTTTGATCAGGCACTTTACTCGGGCATCCGCTGGCGCGAAGTGGGTCCTTTCCGTGGTGGGCGATCAGGTACCGTTACAGGTGTGCCTGGAAAACCGAACTTATATTACTTTGGAGCTGTGGGTGGCGGTGTATGGCGCACTACTGACGCAGGCCAAACTTGGGGAAACATTACCGACAATTATTTTGGGGGAACTATTGGAGCGGTGGCCGTTGCCGAAAGTGATCCCAATGTAATCTATGTGGGTGAAGGTGAACAAACAGTTCGCAACAATGTATCCAGCGGTTGGGGCATATGGAAATCCACCGATGCTGGCGCAAGTTGGAAACACATCGGCCTTTCCGACTCAAGACACATTTCCCGAATTCGCATACATCCAAAAAATCCGGATGTAGTATATGTGGCTGCCATGGGAAATCTATGGAAGCCAAATGAAATGCGGGGTGTGTATCGCAGCACCGATGGCGGACAAACCTGGAAGAAAATCTTATACATCAATGATACCGCTGGTGCGGGAGATTTAATTTTTGATCCAAACAATCCCCGAATTATGTATGCCGCTACGTGGAACATGAAACGTAACGGCTACCGCATGGATAGCGGTGGGCCGGATTCAAAATTGTGGAAGAGCACAGACGGAGGCGATACATGGGAAAATCTTTCTGACAAGCCCGGGATGCCGAAAGGCCTTAATGGAATTATTGGCGTGACCGTATCGCCAGTAAATACAAATAGAGTGTGGGCCATTATTGAAAACACGGAAGCTCCAGGAGTATATCGATCGGATGATGCCGGTAAAACCTGGGCGCGCATTAATCAAGATCGTGCCTTGTTGCAACGTGCCTGGTATTATTGCCGCATTTATGCCGACTCACAAAATGAAGACAAGGTATTTGTGATGAATGTTAGTTATGGAGTTTCAAAAGATGGCGGCAAAACGTTTGAATTGAAAAATGCTCCGCATGGCGATCATCACGATTTGTGGATTGACCCAAACAATAATCAACGCATGGCTATAGCCGATGATGGAGGCGCACAAATCTCAACTGATGCAGGCGAAAACTGGTCGACCTATCACAATCAACCAACTGCACAATTTTATCGGGTTACTACCGATAATTCATTCCCTTATAATATCCTGGGGGCTCAGCAAGATAATTCGAGTGTGCGTATTCCACATCGCACCAGCAGCGCAGGCATTTCAGAAAAAGATTGGTTGGCATTATCGATTGGTGAAAGCGCGCATCTCGCACCAGATCCCACCAACCCAAACATCATCTACGGAAGTGATTACAAAGGTTACATGAGTATGACCAACCTAGAGAATGGGCAAGAGCGAAGTACCAATGTGTGGCCCGATCTTCCGGCAGGCTCTGGAGTTGAGGTAATGAAGTATCGATTCAATTGGAACTATCCGCTTGTGTTTAGTCATCATGATCCTAAGAAACTTTATGCTGGCTCAAATCATGTGCATGCCACCACCAATGGTGGGCAAAGTTGGGAAGTTATCAGTCCTGATTTAACACGCGGTGAGCCCGAAACAATAAAATCATCGGGTGGACCGATAACTCAGGACAATACTGGGGCAGAGTACTACGCGAACATTTTTGTAATCGCGGAATCGCCTTATACAAAAGATGAAATCTGGACCGGATCGGATGATGGACTAATTCACGTTACGATTGATGGTGGCAAGAATTGGAAAAATGTTACGCCTTCCTTTTCACCAAAGTTAAACATGTGGAACAGCATCGATGTAAATCCATTTGTGAAAGGTGGTGCATATGCTGTCGCTACTTCCTACAAGTTTGGTGATTACACACCTTACATTTACAAGACTGCTGACTATGGTAAAACATGGACGTTAATCACAAATGGAATACCAAAAGAAGAATTTGTGCGGGTTGTGCGAGCCGATCCTAAACGACAAGGGTTATTGTATGCCGGAACTGAAAAGGGAATGTGGGTTTCATTTGATGATGGAGCAAGCTGGTCGAAATTTCAATTGAACTTACCACCTGTGCCGATTGCAGACCTTGCGTGGAAGGATGACAATCTTGTTGCCGCCACACATGGCCGGAGCTTTTGGATGATTGATGATCTTACTCCGCTGCATCAACTAACAAAAGACAACAGCACCAAAGAGGTTGTTTTGTTTAAGCCCATGTCCAGCTACCGCATGCCGGGAGGCAGTGGCTGGCGAGGCGCCAACAGAAAGCTGGAAGGTGAGAATCATCCGGGTGGTGTTATGATACACTACTTTGTAAAAAATGTGGATGATAAATCCGATATAAAAATTGAAATTATAGAGACCAGTGGTAATGTAATTTCCAACATTACCTCGAAAGGTAAAGACCGCGAGCAACTAACGGTAAAGTCTGGCGGCAATCGTTTTGTTTGGGACATGCGGTATCCGGGCTACACTACTTTTCCGGGGATGGTCTATTATGGTTCGGGTAACCAAGGACCAAAGGCGGTGCCTGGTAAATACAAAGTGCGGTTAACAGTTAATGGGAATGCGCAAGAACAAGAATTTGAAATTCTGAAAGACCCACGCGTGCCTTCCTCACAAGAAGACTTGCAGGCGCAATTTGACTTTTTGGTTAAAGTGCGCGATAAAGTAAGTGAAGCGAATCAAGGTGTAATAGATATTCGTAAGATTAAAGAAGACCTCGCCTTTTTGAAAAGTAAAATCAGCAGCGATATGCAATATAAGGAACTCAACGAGTTGGTAAAACAATTTGAAGAACAATTAACCACGCATGAAAACAATATTCATCAAACGAAAAATCGTAGTGTGCAAGACCCACTTAACTACGGCATTAAGATGAATAACCGGCTTGCACACTTAATGGCGGAACAGGCACAGGGTGACTTTCGCCCAACAGAACAAGGCGAAGAGGTTCGCCAAATGCTTACCAAAATGGTAGATGAAGAATTGACCAGACTGCACACTACCATTGATAAGAATGTGGATCGGATCAACAGCTTAGCAAAAGAAAAAGGTGTGGAGGTGGTGATGGTGAAGAAGGCGGCTGTGGTGAATTAAAATTTACAAACGGAAATTAAAACCCTCCCCGAGCTGTAACACCTTAACGGGTTGATTAATTTCTTTTGCCTCTCGTTCAATTTCTTTGGGATCGGCCGTGTTGAATTTAAAAAGATCATAATGATGCGGTATCACCAACTTTGCTTGAATTTCTTTTCCTAATCGGGCAGCTTCCTCACAGGTTAGATTTCCGGCTACGCCACGAGCAGGATCATTTCCATTGATTGGAAGAAATGCAATGTCTATGTGAAACGGTTTTAGAATATCAACCATATCCTCATACCATAACGTATCGCCACTGTGGTAAACCGAAAACTTTCCGAATTGCAACACAAAGCCCATGAATTTGCACCTACCCTGTTGGTCCCGCTCAATTGTATTGTGCGCTGCGGGCACTCCCGTAAAAGCAAAGTCATCTATTATTTTTTTCTCACCATCGATTAATCCAATGGGAAAATCATGATTGCATTTTACCCGCTCAACAACAAAGTCTCTATTAGCTTCCGGAATAACGAACTTAATACTTTTATTCTTTTCGAATAAAGGAAGGAGCGTTTCAGCATCCAAATGATCGGTGTGGTTATGACTGGAAGTAACAACATCAATACAATTCAACAGTTCAGGCGCAATCACCAATTCACTTATACGTTCATGTGGTTTGCTAGTGTTCGCATATTTTTTTGAGAGGGAGTCCGATAAGT
>Ga0209181_10005504_pt1 | contig 18220 bp, 17 predicted proteins | sample MAT05_FD_187208 | JGI IMG/M metagenome (GOLD analysis project Ga0209181, IMG submission 187208) | Freshwater microbial communities from Lake Fryxell liftoff mats and glacier meltwater in Antarctica - MAT-05 (SPAdes) (version 2) | ecosystem: Environmental > Aquatic > Freshwater > Ice > Liftoff...
AGCTGAGCAACCAGACGGGGCTGTCCAGCATCTTGAGCGGCCGCGCCGACAAGCAGGTGATCCAGCAGGTGCCCGGCGTCAGCAGCCTGTTCGTGCTGCCGGTAGGCACCACACCGCCCAACCCGCTGGAACTGGTCGAACGCCAGGCCTTCGGCGCGCTGATGCGTGAACTGGCGTCCAAGTTCGACCACGTGGTGGTGGACACGCCCGCCGCCGTGCACGGCGCCGATGCCAGCGTCATCGCCGCCCGCTGCGGCGCCGCGCTTGTCATCGCCCGCAAAAACGCCAGCCGCGTGGCCAGCCTGCAGGAACTGGTGGCCAGCTTCGAAGGCAGCCCCGTCAAGCTGGCGGGCGTGGTGGTCAACGAGTTCTGACACCGTCCGACGCAACCGCCTGCCAACAGCCATGCCGCCCCATGCGTCTGACCAGCCAGCAATCTGCCGCCATCAGCAGCTGCGTGCATCGGGTTTTCGGCCCTGGTGCCCAGGTGTTGGTGTACGGCAGCATGCTGGACAACGCTGCACGCGGTGGCGATGTGGACCTGCTGGTGTTGACAGCCGATGCCCCCACGTGGCGCCAACGCGCGTTGGCTACCTTGCAGCGGGAAGGCTTGCTGAGCCGCCCCGTGGACCTGACTGCGGCCCAGCGCGGCGTGCCCGCCAGCGCCTGGGTGCGCATGGTGCAAGGTCGGGCGCAAGCGCTGGAGACCGACTCGTGAACACGGGCGCTGCCCTGGGCGCAGAGCGCGATCACCTGGCCAACCTGCTGGAAGCCGTGCAGCGCTGCGCGCACCGCATGCAGGCCAGCGCGATGAAGCTGGCGCAGCCGAATCAAGACTTGCACGCTGGCCAGGCCTATCGACTTCATTGCGCTGATGGGCCGTGTCTTCCCGTAGCTGACGGGCGTATCACTGAACGCGTACCGATGAGGTTTCCATGAGCGCTCCGAGTTCCCTCGACAGCCCGACAAATTCACCGCCAGGCTTGAAGCTGGCCGCGGGTTTGCCCATCTGGGTGGTGCCGTTGCTGGTCGGCCTGGCTGCCCTGTACATACCCACCTACATGATGCTGGCCAAGACCGTCTGGGCCAGCGACGAACAGGGCCACGGGCCCATCATCCTGGCCGTGTCGCTGTGGCTGATGTGGCGCAAGCGGCTCGACTACCTGGCGCTGCCCGACCAGCCGGCCGTCGTGGCGGGCACGGTGTCTATGGCCGTCGGCGTGCTGCTTTACGTGCTGGGCCGCACGCAGCAGCTCGACACCTTCGAGGTCGCCTCGCAGATCTTCATCATCGGCGCAATCTTCCTGTTCATGAAGGGCTGGAGTGCGCTGCGCTTGATGGCCTTCCCGCTCTTCTTCCAGATCTTCATGGTGCCGCTGCCCAGCATCCTGGTGCAGGTGCTCACCGTGCCCTTGAAGATGGCCGTGTCCTACGTGGCCGAGGTCATCCTTCATACCGCCGGCTACCCGGTGGCGCGCACTGGTGTCGTGATCTCCGTCGGGCAGTACCAGCTGCTGGTGGCCGATGCCTGCGCTGGTCTGAACTCGATGTTCACGCTCGAGGCGCTGGGCCTGCTGTACATGAACTTGATGAACTACAAGAACATGACCCGCAACGTGGCGCTGGCGATTCTGATCATCCCTATCGCCTTCTGCGCCAACATCATCCGCGTGATGATCCTGGTGCTCGTCACCTACCACTTTGGCGACGAAGCCGGACAGGGCTTCGTGCACGGCTTCGCCGGCATGGTGCTGTTCATGGTGGCGCTGACGCTGATGCTGATCACCGACAACCTGCTCAACCTGTTCATGGGGCGGCCCCAAAAGGCCCTGGCCCCGGCGGCCTGAATCCCTTGGCTCCGAAAGTCTCAGATGTCCACGACCCTGCCCACTGCCACCCAGACCAACCCGACCCGCCGCGCCGTCATGCTGGGCGGTGTGATGCTGCTCACCGCGGCAGGCGCCACGCTGGCCATGCCCAAGCCGCAGGTCACCTCGGCCAGCCAGATCCCCGACGTCGAAGGCATGCTGCCCAAAAAATTCGGCCATTGGGTGGTCGACCCCAACATCATTCCGCTGGCGGTGTCACCCGACCTGGAGCAAATGCTGGCCACCCTGTACGACCGCACCGTGGCGCGCACCTACGTCGATCAGAAGGGCCAGCGCATCATGGTGTCGGTGGCCTACGGCGCCAACCAGTCGCGCGCGCTGCAGTTGCACAAGCCCGAGGTGTGTTACGCCGCCCAGGGCTTCCGCATCCGTGATGCCCACAAGGGCACCTGGGCCGCTGGCGGCGTCAACATACCCACGATGCACCTGGTGGGCCAGATGGGCCCGCGCATCGAACCCGTCACCTACTGGATGCGCGTCGGCGAGGACATCGCCCGCGGCTGGCTCGAGCAGAACACCGTGCGCCTGAAGTACGGCACGCGCGGCTACATCCCCGACGGCGTTCTCTTCCGCCTGTCCAGCATCAACCCCGACAGCAAGGCCGCCTTCGAAATGCAGCGCCAGTTCGTCGACGAAATGATGGCCGCCATGACGCCCGACGCGCGCACGTTCTTCGTCGGCAACACCGTGATGCGCGCAGCGGGTTAGCCGCATGCGCATCAGCGTCGTGACACGCCCGCCCAACGGAGCCCGGCAACTGGGCAGAATCGGGCAGCAGCAGTTGATCCTGCGGACGTTTTGGAATCAAGTCCAATCGCGACTTTGTGCTGCCGGTTGATGGGCTCTCATGAGTCGATCGGTGATCGAGTAAGTTTCCGCCGGAGTCGCTTTGTGCGCCTTGGTCAGGGGCAGTAGGTGGGAATCAGACGTTGGTTTCGGGACATTTCAAAAAAACGCCCTGAAGCTTCCCGGTTTATTGGGCAATCGTCCGTTTTCTTGTTCGACCGTATGGTCCGGATGGCTGTTGGGCTGGTCCTGGGCGCCCTGATTGCACGCCATCTTGGGGTCGCCGGTTTCGGTCAAATGGCGTTCATCGTTGCTTCCGTCAGCTTCGTGCAATCTCTGGTCACATTGGGATTGGACGGAATTGTTGTCAAGCGGTTTGTGGATTCGCCGACGGAGCGCGGCGTCGTTTTTGGATCCGCGGCGACGATGCGCTTGATTGCGGGCGCACTCGCATGGCTTTTGTTAATGGGCTTCATGTGGCGCAATACGCAGGCTGAGGAATACTTGCCGCTGATATCCATTTACGCAATGACGCTCTTTGTGTCCGCGCTCGATGTTGGTGATTTGTGGTTTCAAGCTACCCAACGCGCGCCGCTGGTTGTTTTTGCAAAGCTCTTTGTCTTCGGTGTGTTTGCAATTGTCAGGTTGACGCTCGTGTGGTACGGAGCGGGAATCAGTGGTTTTATAGTAGCGATGACCTTTGAATTGCTCCTTGCGGGAGCTTGTGCTTGGTGGTTGATGTTGCGAAAGAACAAGATTGGACAATCACTAACGTTTTCCAACACAGTTGCCAAGGATCTGCTCCGATCATCGTGGCCTTTGATTATTTCTGGCGCAATGGTTTCTGTCTACATGAGGTTTGATCAACTCTTGATCGCGAGAATACTGGGAACCGAGCAGTTGGGTCTTTATGCTGCGGCCTTGCGATTAAGTGAAGTCTGGCAGTTTCTCTCGATGTCTCTGGCGGCGGCCGCGGCGCCAGCGATCGCTAAAGCGAGGATGGAGTCGGTTGATGCCTTCGAACGGCGCATCGTAAAGCTTTTCCGTGCCGTCTTTCTTCTTGGTCTTGGTGTCGCCGTTTTCGTTTCTATGGCAGCGACACCTGTCATGCTATTGATGTTTGGGCCCGCTTTTTCGAAGTCAGCGCAAGTACTGGCAGTACATATCTGGCATATACCATTCATGTTTCTTGGGTCGGCGGTTAGTCTGTGGATGATAAATCAAGGTATGACTAAGCTATTTTTGCTGAAAGCGGCCATTGGTGCAGGTTTCTCGTTGGTTCTAAATATAACCTTATTGCCACTGTTCGGGATCATGGGCGCAGCAGTTTCCGCGATCGTAGTGCAACTTTGCGCCAATTTCTTGTGGCACCCGCTTCTGCCCTCTACTCGCCGGCTATTCCAATTGCAATGTTCAGCCTGTTTCGGCTGGCCAGCATTTGGCTCCCGTAAGGATGCGTTGTGACTACCTTAAGTTCGTTCGCGCCAGTAGCGCTGTTCGTGTATGGGCGCCCAGACCACACGAAGAGGACGCTTGACAGCTTGTCGAGCAACCGCATTGCCAGTCAAACAGCACTCCACATATTTTCTGATGCGCCGAAGTCGCCCGTTCATTCGGCCGGCGTTCAAGCTGTCCGTGAGGTGATTCGTAACTATTCAGACGCCTTTGCGTCAGTGACGATCATCGAGCAAACCTCGAATCAGGGATTGGCCAATTCCATAATTTCTGGCGTTAGTTCACTTTTGAGGTCAGGGGGTGGTCGAATAATTGTGGTCGAGGATGACCTCGAAACTGCGAATGGCTTTCTGTCCTTCATGAACGACGCTCTGAATTGTTACGAGTCTGACCCGGCTATATTTTCTATTTCTGGTTACCTGCCCCCAGGCGCAGTACTGAAGCTGCCAAATGACTGTAAGAATGATGTTCTTTTGGTGCCGCGGCACTGCAGCTGGGGCTGGGCTATATGGCAAGACAGATGGGCCACCATTGATTGGCAGGTTTCCGATTACCCGCAGTTTCGTGATAGCCCAGAGTTGCGTGCGAGTTTCAACCAAGGTGGGCCAGATATGGCTGACACGTTGGACATGCAAATGCGTGGCGAGGTGGATTCTTGGGCGATTCGCTGTGCCTATGCTGCGGCCCGGCAACGGCGCTATACCGTGTACCCGCGTGTGTCGTTCGTGGACAACATCGGTCTGGACGGAACTGGTGTTCATTGCGGTGAGAACCCGCGCTTTCGAAACAGTCTTGGCCTTGCCATGAGTGCCTGGCACCTCCCGCGGCGCTTGAAGGCCGACCAACGTGTGATCCAGGCGTTCAGGCTTGCCCATCGCATGCCTCGCCGTAATCGGTTGCATATCTGGCTTCGTGATGTGGTGGAGCGTGCCGGCCTGCTGCCTACCGCAAAGCGAATTTTGGGGCGTGCTTCATGATCGGGCTAAAGGTAAAAGGCTCAACAGCGTACAGGCCGGGACGGGTAGCTGGCCACGCAGGGCCCATCCCTGAGAACATGGCTGAGCGCGACGTGCGATCTGAGCGCCTCCTCGTTATCGCGTTGTTACTGGCGCTAGGGTTTTTCGGTTGGACCCAGGGTGCGCTGGCCAATGTAGCAGCCTTGCTGCCACTACTCTTGGTTATGGCCAATGGGCAATTGTGGCGCGCCATCAGCCTGCCCTTTGTAAGCCTCGCCATGTTGTTGTTGGTGGCGCTGGCGCTGCACCAAGTGCCCCTAATCATTCAAGGCCTTGTGCCTCTTTACGAAGGTATCAAAGCAATGTCCATGGGCTTGGCGGTGTACTGTGCCGGCTATGCCTTGGCCGGCCAGTTCTCGAAACGGCCTATCGTCTTGGTGCTTTTGATTCTGGCCGGGTCGTCTGGGTTTGTCGGCCTGTCCATAGTCAGCGCGGTATACAGCGGCTTCCCTTTGAAAATGCTGGCCCTGCCAGGCTATGCGATCAACCCGCTGGGACAGTTTGCACTTCACAAGACGCATGTGGGAATGTTTTCCTCGCTGGGCATGTGCCTTGCGCCCGCCGTGCTATTTTGGTGGCCCGACAGTTGGCGTCTGCGTTTGGTTTGGCTGGCCATGCTGGTGCTGGTGGTGGCGGGCTTTGCGGCCAACATGGCATTACAAAACCGAACCCCGGTTATTGCGATGATGGTGGTGATGGTGCTGGGCGCCACTATCTACATGCGCGATACTTTTGCGATGCGCCGATCAGTGCTGTGGTATTTCAGCGTGCTGGTTGGCATATCTGTTGCTGCTATTGTTGCCACATGGCTGTTGTCGGTGTGGTGGGACACGCTGCTTCGAACGGCCTTTCTAGCCTTTGACCGTATGGCTTTGGCGACCCCGCGCTACAAGGTTTGGGCCACGGTATTTGAGCATTTTGGTGACCACTTTTGGGGCGGGCGAAAAATCCAGCTTCCAGAAAACTATGCCCATAATCTATGGCTGGACGTACTCTGGGATAGCGGGCTGCTTGCCTTTGTGGCATGGGTAATATTCCATAGCCTTCATCTGATTTTCTGTATCGGTCTCATGTCTCGGGCCTGGCCCCGCCTACTTCGGTTGGTACTGTTGGGAAGTGTTGGATCAATTTATCTGAGCGCTTTGGTGGAGCCGGTTGTTGGTGCGTCGTTGTTTTATTTCTGGCTGGGTTTGATGGTGCTGGGTATTTGTGCGCGGCTTGCCTTGGCCTCATCCCAGCAGACTGAGGCTAGAGGTTTAACGGGTACACACGGCGTTTTGGCCGGCCAAGTGAAGGCCAGGAGTACTGTTTGAGCACCTGCTTGCAGGTACAGGATCCAATGGGTGACCCTGTTCAAGTCTCGGTGTTGATGGCTACGTTCAATGCAGGCGTGACAGTCAAGGCAGCCATCGACAGCGTGCTGGCGCAAACAGGTGTGAAGGTTGAGTTGCTGATTGCTGACGGCAAGTCAAGCGACGACACGGTGAAGATATGCGCCGCATACGGTGCGCGGCTGGCCTACTTTGTATCGGAACGCGATTCTGGCGTTTATGACGCTTGGAATAAACTGGTACCGCATGCACGTGGCGAGTGGTTGTGTGTGTTGGGCGCGGATGACGTCTTTTTCGACCCCAGCAGTCTGGCCGGTTTGCTCCGCGCCGCTCAAAACCGCCCTGCTGAATGTCGGATCGTGTATGGGCGCTTGAAGTTGGTGGATGGAAGCGGACATGTGATGGAAGAACTCGGCGCGCCGTGGCCCGAGTTGGCCGCAACTATGCGCTGGCGGATGTGCATCCCGCACGGCGGCACCCTGCATCATCGCGACGTGTTCCGTGATCTTGGGAATTTCAATGCCGCGTATCGCATCGCCGGTGACTACGCGCTTATCCGCCAAGAAACTCTGGCGCGCGGTGCCTACTTTGCGGCTGATGTCGTGGCAGTGCGTGCCGGCTGGGGTGGTATGTCAACGAGGCCGGAATTCGAGTGGCGAGCCCACCGCGAAGTGGGACAGATTCTCTGGCGGGCTGATCGCCGCGTGCCATGGGTATGGTGGATTAGGGCAGCGAAGATTGCATTGCGCATGGCCATCTACCGCGTTTCCGGCAGTAACGGGCTTGCGCGCTACGAGCAGTTCAAGCTGGCACTGGGACTTCAACCAGGGCGCACATGAATATTGTGATCGTTTGTGACTGGGCTTATGCGGGCGGTGGTGCTGAGAAAGTTGCGGTCGACTCCGCGGTGGCGCTGAGCAGGCTTGGTCACTCTGTTCACTTTATTGCGGCTGTAGGCCCACCAGCCACTGAATTGCTTAACTCAGCTGTGGTGCTGCACCTCACTGGCCAGCAGGAACTGCGCAACAAGGCGCCGTTGGACCTGGTGACGAGTGGCCTGTGGTCAACGCACTCACGCAAAATGACTGCTGAGGTTTTGGTAGCCTTGCCGGCGGGTGACACTGTGATCCACCTCCATGCTTGGCAACGCGCATTGACGGCTTCAACAGTGCAAGCCTGCACGCGCAGCGGCCACCCGGTTGTGCTGACGGCGCACGAGTACGGCGCGGCCTGCCCCAACCAAGGCTTCTTTGACTACCAGCGGAGAGAAATTTGTGAGCGCAAGGCATTGGGCTGGGATTGCCTGACCACTCATTGCGACACCCGCAGCTATGCGCACAAGGTGTGGCGGACGGGCCGCATCGTGTTGCAACGGTTGTCCGCCTCATTTCCAACTGCTGTGAAGGACGTGATTTACCTGTCGGAACTGTCTCGGCAGGTGCTGGCGCCCTACTTTTCCACCGACGCACGGTGGCATGCCGTGCGCAACGCAATGTCTTTGGTTCAAGGACCCCGAGTGGCTTCTGAGAGCAATGGGCATCTGCTGTTTGTGGGCCGTTTGTCTTTTGAGAAGGGTGCCGACATCTTTTGCCGCGCTGCCGCACTGGCCGATGTGTCGGCCGTTATTGTTGGAGATGGCCCTGCTGCTGCAGAGCTGCGGCAACAGTTTCCAGCCGCACGCTTTACTGGGTGGTGCGATGCCGATGGTGTGCGGGCGCAACTGCAGCACGCTCGCGCACTGGTGCTGCCGTCACGGTGGTATGAGGGTCAGCCATTGGTGGTGCAGGAGGCCTTGTCGATGGGCGTGCCGGTGCTCGTTTCTGACCGCACCGGTGCCCGGGAGGTGGTGGACCACCGTGAAACGGGTTTGCACTTTCGGCACATGGACGAAGTAGCTTTGGCGGAGGCGATGCAGGCGCTGGCAGACTTCAAATTGGTGCGGGCGATGAGCGAGCAAGCCTATATCCGGTATTGGCGTAACCCGCAAACAATGGCAAGCCACTGTGATGAATTAGTGACTGTCTACCGCCAAGCTTTGGCCGGCGTTGGCCAGCGGCGGGTGGCGGCATGACAGGCCTGCATGTGGTGGTGGTGAATGACGCGGGGCATGTGAATGGTGGCTCCGCGCAGGTGGCTATTGGCTCAGCAAAGGCGCTAGCCCGCGAAGGGGTGCAGGTGCACTACTTTTGTGCCACCCCGCCCGTTGATGAATCTTTGCAGCAATCGGGTGTGCAAGTGATTTGCACTCAGCAGCAAGACCTGCTGGGCCACACCAGCCGATTGGCGGCTGCGGTTCAGGGTTTCTGGAATGGTCAGGCAGCGCGGGCGTTGCACGAGTTACTTCGCAGCTTGCCCGCCAGCCGCACCGTGGTGCATGTGCATGGCTGGACCAAGGCGTTGACGGCCAGCATCTTTTTGCCCGCGCGCAAGATGGGCATGGCGCAGGTTCTGACGCTTCACGACTATTTCACGGCCTGCCCGAATGGTGGCTTCTTTGACTACCAGCGTCGCGAAATCTGCCACCGCAGACCCGTTGGGTTGGATTGCATCACCACGCACTGCGATGCGCGAGCCTACAGCCACAAGCTTTGGCGGGTGGGCCGCCACCTTGTCAATCGTTATGGGGCGAATGTGCCGGCAGGTTTGACTGACGTGATCGTGCTTTCTCGGAACAGCAAACGCGTGCTGGCGCCTTCCTACCCCACCCACGTGCGCTGGCACGCAGTGCGCAACCCCATCGAGATCACACGGCAGGACCGCGTGCTGGCTGGCCAGAACCGGGACTTTCTGTTTGTGGGCCGGCTGGCTGCGGAGAAGGGGGCCGACTTGCTGGCCGAGGCCGCGCAGGCGGTAGGCGCGCCGGTGCGTTTCATTGGTGACGGTGGCGAGAAACAGGCCATGTTGAAACGCTGGCCGAACTTGAAGATCAGCGGCTGGCTGCCGCCAGCAGGGGTACAAGCTGCGTTACAAACCGGCCGTGCGCTCGTGCTGCCTTCACGCTGGTATGAGGGCCAGCCACTGGTGGTGCAGGAAGCACTGGCCATGGGTGTGCCTGTCATCGTCGCCGACCAGACTGGATCATGTGATTTGGTGGTGGATGGTGTGAACGGCTTGTTGTTTCGCCAGGGCGATTACCGAGCATTGCAAGCCAGCCTCCATCGATTGATGACTGACGACGCTTTGGTAGATGCTATGAGTGGCGCGGCATATGACGGCTATTGGCAAGACCCGCCCGTGCCAGCGCACCATGTTCGTGATTTGTTGCCTGTGTACGAGTTGGCCCTCTCTGCTTTGGCGCCAGCCTGATCGGGCCACCGGCAGTTACCCGCCTGAAAGGAGTGCATGAAGGTTCTTCACGTTGCAGAAACTATCAAGGGCGGTATTGCGTCTTTTCTCGACGAATTGGTGCCTTTGCAGCTAGAGGCCTTTGGTGCCGATCAGGTACACCTAGTGATCCCCGATGCGCACGCGGCGGAACTTCGCGCGGTGCCGCGGCACTGCATCTCGACTTTTGCGCATGGACCAAGTCGAATTGGAAATGTGCTGGCGATGATGAGAGTGTGTACGCCAATGGTGTGGCGGCAGGTGCCGCAGGTGCTGCATGCGCATTCCAGCTTTGCAGGCGCAGCTGTGCGCCTGTTGCACGGCTGGCCACGCCGGCAGCATCGTCTGGTGTACACCCCGCATGCATGGTCGTTCTGCCGTGACAATGGCCCACTCGGACGGTTCGCCTCCATTTCGGCGGAACGCATCCTTGCTCCCTTGTGCTCGGCAATCCACTGCGTATCAAATCATGAGGCGCAGGCAGCCCTTCAGGTGGGCTTGCCGCCGGACAAGTTGCAGGTGGTGCTGAATGGGATTGCGGACATACCGGCGGCTCCAATTCCGAGCGAAATCAGTGCATCGTGGCCGCCCGACATTATCCGTGTGCTGTTTGTTGGTCGATTTGACAGGCAGAAGGGCATTGATCGGGTCGCCGCTATCATGAAAAAGTTAGGTGGACGTGCACATGCGGTGGTCGTTGGATCGCCAGTGTCCTCCGATCAAGCCATGCCCGACTTCGGAGATAACGCCACATTGGTTGGGTGGAAAAGTCGCACTGCAGTGGCTGCTTATCTAGCGTCCGCTGACTTATTATTGATTCCGTCGCGTTGGGAAGGATTATGTGTCGTTGGCATTGAAGCCTTACGTGCGCGTAGAGCGATTTTCGCAACGGACGTCGGAGGGATGTCTGATTTGGTTTTAGATGGGCACAACGGCAGGCTCGTCCCCGATTCGTGTGCTGAAGAGTTGGCCACCTTGATTGGCGGAGTTGACCGGGCGGCGCTGATAGAAATGGGAACGAGGGCGCGGGCGCGCTTTGAAGCTTCGTTCGTTGCCCCCGCCATGGCTGCTGGGCTTGATACCATCTATTCGGGCGTACGCTAGCTCACGATGGAAGATTACCAGTTCCGATCTTCCAGTTGAATCGATACCTGATATTATATTTCGTAGCACTAACTTTCCGGTATGGAAAACTTTGTGCAAAAAAAGTCTCAAATTAGCAAGCCAAATAAACTCGCACAGGGATGGCCCAAAGACGCGGATTGGTTACGCGACATACACGGCCGCCGGTCCGCAGTGCCTTCATACTCTGGTCCCAAATTCTCAAAGTATTTAGGGACCAACCATGCTGAATCGCTCTATGCATCAAGTTCCATCGCATAACTTGATGGTGTACATGGCGATGGAAGACATGCGGGATTAAAACTAGTCGCTCTAGAAGTCCGCCGGTATTGAAAAGGGGCTTGGCCTTCGGCTGCTGTTGCCCAACTAAATCATGCGTCAAATCTCAATGAGGTAATTTTATGAAAGCAACGGAGTTTTGGGACGACATATTTTCAAAAGGGCAAGAAGGCGGATATAGTCGAGTCGAAATGCCCGACCTTAACGACCCCGTATTGTTAACAGCTCTAGGACATTTCGGTAGTATTGCGAACAAAACGGTGATAGATTTGGGCTGCGGCCGTGGGGCAACATCGCTGTTTTTTGCATATCACGGCGCAAATGTTATCAGCGTTGATTTGAGTGAAATGGCTGTCGCAAATCTCTCTAAATATTGTCAAGATAACCGTATATCAAACGTTAGCCCGATCAGAATGTCTGCCCAAGAAATATCAAGAATCGGAAGGGCGGATTTCATATTCGGCTCTATGATCTTGCATCACATAGAGCCGTTCAGTGAATTTGCGATCAGCTTAAGAAAAGTCATTTCACCCGAAGGCAGGGGATTTTTCTGGGAAAATAATGCCCGTAGTAAGCTAATGATTTGGTTTCGGCAAAATATTGTGGGTAGGCTTTGGATACCGAAGCATGGAGATCCAGACGAATTTCCTCTCACGCCGAGCGAGGTCGAGGAATTCAGAAAATATTTTCATGTCCACGTAGAATATCCAGAGCTTTTATTGTTCAGATTGATTTCATCGTATGTATTTCGGGGGCACTTTGCTATGCCGTTTGGTTTGCTTGACAAATATTTTTACAACTATCCGTCGATCAGAAAATATAGTTACAGGCAGACTTTGTTTTTAAGCTAGATATAAAATATCTGAGCCTATGTCCTGCACGCCGCGCCCCATGCTGAGATCGATTGGCGCGCTAAATAAATATAAATCTCGGATTGCGGGAAAAGGTATGGCTCCATCGCTGCCGGCGAAAGACGGTGTCCGGATCCTGCACAGCCGCAAGCTGCTGGATGTTGCGTCGGCGGCCTCCTCACTCCTAAACGCAAACTTGTTAAAATCACAAAGAGACGCCCGCAGATTTTAGAATCGTTGACCGGGTTGAATAAACTACGTCAAAATCTTTGCAGCGTCTGATTGCTTGCCTACTGTTGCCGCTTAATGCGGACTTTTTTCCCGAATAAGTTGGTTGTGGCTGAGCCGAATCTACGGGCCACAGCAAATCTGCCGCCGATTCCAGCACGTTCGTTAGCCGAGACCCTTAGGAAAGACCACCATGCAGAAAATGTCTGATCCAAATAGTTCCGCTCGAGAGCCCGGCGAAAACACGGGTGCTAGTGCCTACTACAACGCCGACTATTTCGATTGGCAGAGGAACATCGGTGCTTTTGGCGGATGGGCAAATTCCTTTAAATTCCGGAAGTCCATTACACGAGACGATACGGTAATCGACTTTGGCTGTGGCGGCGGCTTTTTACTGAGCAACCTCGTATGCAAAGAGAAGATTGGAATTGAGCCCAATGCCAGCGCGGCAGATTCGGTGCGTAAGTCGAATATCGCCCATTTCTCGTCACCGGCCGCCGCGCTCAGAGATCTCGGCCCGGGCGCCGCAGATGTGATTATTTCCAATAATGCCCTTGAGCACGCGCTCAACCCCTTGGAGGAACTCAAAAGTCTTCGGGCATTGTTGAAGGTGACGGGTATTATCCATTTCGTAGTGCCTTGCGATTCAATTTCCTATCGGTACAATCCAAAGGACATCAACTATCACTTGTTCAGTTGGAGCCCGCAAAATCTCGGAAATATTTTTGTCGAGGCGGGTTACGAGGTGGAATATTCTCGGCCTTACGTGCACAAGTGGCCGCCTTTATATCGCCATCTCGCAAAACTGGGCTGGCCGATCTTTAATATCCTTTGTAGGATCTATGGTCAACTTGATCGGACTTGGTTTCAAGTTGAGATCAGGGCTCGAAGAATGCCGGATGAAAATCAGTAATCAAAGTATTGCCGGACTCGCGAAATATAAATTTCTCGGATGGCGGCAATTTATTATTTGATGCAACTGTCGAATCTGTTCGACGCACTCCATACTCATGACGGGAGCTAAATCTGGGAGGCCGATGAGCCTGCGCGCTGCATCGTATCCAGGGTCTCCTCTTCGATTCATTTGCACGGTAATTTGAACTAAGGCCTTCCAAGTGGCTCGACAATGCCGTATCTTTATATTGAATTAAATGTATTTAAGGCGGCGTGTGGCTTGAAGTAATTTTCAGCGTGATGCTTCATATACCTTAATTATATCGCCGATACGCTGGTGCACGTCGCCAGTGTAGTCGGGCGCAGAGATAGGTCGCAGTGCAATCTGCGAATATCTATCCCGGGCGCTGATTGAGGCAACTAAGTCCTCTAGGTTGTCGTGCAGTACCAACTGGCCTGAATAGCGTTCGTAACGCACCAACTCCGGTGTTCCGCCTCGGCGCAATGCGTGGCATTGCTTACCTAAGCAAAGTGCCTCAAGGACTGTAGTTGCGCAAGGCTCCTCCCAAATCGACGGAACGACGATGACATCAGCAGCGCGGGCAGCCGCGATTGTTTGTTCATAGTCCAACCAGCCGAGAAGTCTGATGGTGTCATTTGAGATTGTCGCTTGGATGATGGCTTCGTCAGGGCCTGTTCCAGCCACACGAACCCTTAATGTTGGTGGCGAACGTGCGACAAAAAGTCTTAGAAACTCTGTGATTCCCTTGGGTTCACATAATCGCCCAGCCACGAACACTTCTGTGTCGGCTCTTTCGGCGAGTTGACTCGGTGCGATGCGAGAAATGAGTTCCGCGTCAACAAAATTGTGAACTACCTGACCCCATGGCCCGAGGCCGAATGATCGCGCAATATTTCGTTGCAGCATCTCTGAAACGAATATAGTTTTATGTCGTGCGAACCCAAGCATGACACGCTGCCGAAATTGTTGAACTGCAGTCGTACTGATCATCGTTCGCCATAGTCCCGCGGGCTCACCGCCATTTGCACAGCTGGCGCAATCGCTTGGGTCGATGGAATTACAAATCTCGCCGCCCCGAAATCTTACGTGCGTTAGACAGTCGGCACCTTGGTCATGTCTGGTTTGAATGAAATTGATGTTTCGGGGGACATAGGCCGCCACATCGGGCATATGCCCATGGTAGTGGATCGCGTCGTATTTACCTTCATAGGCAAGGATGCACTGCGCCAGTTCTCGCGCTTGCACTGGGCGCCGCAGCGGATTGAAAATACCCAAACGGGCCTCTTTCCAGTATCCACCAGGGAATTTAATATCAGGCAAGAATTCGCCTGAGAAGCCATCCCGATGCAACTCTGAAATGAGATCCGAATGTCTTTTCGAGCCCATGAAATCAACTGTATGACCAGTCTTTACCATGGCCTTTGCCAAGGTTAGTGCGTGTTTTCCCAGGCCCCCCAGCGTTGGATTCGGCAGGTCTTCACTAACCATTAAAATCTTCATTGTTGCGGTCCAATCGGCCAACGGTTAAAGCTATTATTTGGCCTTCTAAAGTAAGTAATTCTGATCGTCGCTTTGCTGACGTTACGGCCTATTGGCTGCGCTGTTTGACAAAGTGGGCTTTTTAGTTGCTGGTCGCGGCTTGAGGTACAAGAAGTTCGATGGGCGATCGCAATGTAGTAGTTTGTAGCCTTGATTCTTCAAGAGCTTGTTCATGCTCGTTACTCTGTCGTAGCCCTTCTTTGACGGTGATATCAGTTCATCATACTCAATCAGCAGTTGGCGCGGTAAAAAGCCATCCTCGATCATGGCTTGAAGCACTTCAATCTCGGCGCCTTCAATATCTAGCTTGACCAGTGAAATATCGCTCGGCTCCAATTCAAGGTCTTTGATCAGAGTTGACAGTTTTGTTGCTGTTACAGTAATAAATGGCGTGTCTTGGACATAGTTGTTCTGAAAATTGACTATTGAGTGCGAAACATGATCAAGATTCGTGGGTTGGAAGAACTTTATCTCTTTTGACTCATTCCACAGGGCTTTCTCAACCAAGTGTAGTTGTGTGGGGCTGACATCGGTCAGATCGTACGATTCAACGTCTTGCTGACCCTCAGCGCTGTAATCCCGTATTTTCCGCCCACCGACGCGCGCCAAGATTTGATCGAAGTGCGCTATGGCCCGCGGCGTCGGGTCTACCATCACCGCTTTGGCTTTATATCGCTTCGCGAACTCAACGTCGAATGATGCATCTTCCCCCAATCCTGCAGATATAAAAGTGCTGCCTTGTAAGTATTCTGTGTCGACGAAAGTCCAGCCGCCATACTTGCTCCCCAAGCGTACAAGTGGATATTGATTGGAGGTTTCGATCAGTTGAATCGGATGAAGTCTTCCGCGGGCAATGTCGAGCGACTGTTTGAGCCGCTTGACATATGGATATAGAAACGATTTCTTTAAGATGGTCTTGAAGGACATTTCACGCTCGCTTTGGTGTTGGTTCGGTATTTGCGTTTGTTACTTGCAGGCTGCTGGGTGAAATGTCATCTCATTAAATTTTGACTCTTATTTTCTGCCTGTGCAAAGCGCGTCGACCACGGCGTTGCTGTTTGGCGTAATGATGCCCGCAGACCCTGGGTTCGTGGCTTCGACAATTTTTACTTGTTTGTCAATCGCGGCCAGTTCATTCTTGCTGAATGATTTCAAATCCTTGCTACTCTTCGCAATCGCAACTTTGCCATACCAATTATTTGGTAGTCTGACGATGGAGTTGCTAAACGTATTGGCTTCTGTACCGATCGCTCGCATGCCTCTGCTGTTGTGGTGAAACGAAATCGCCAAGCTTTTGCTTTCACCTTCGGTAGCACCAACTTCGATGGTTGCGGCTGCCATTAAGAGTGGCGCCAAGTCGTTGCCCTGCACAATGTTTGCGCGCATATAGTCACCTTCCGGTCGCCAGCCAATCATCAAGAGTGATGCCTTGCTGGTTTGCCACAGACGGTTGTTCAATATCCGTAGGTATGAACCATTGTGAATAAACAGGCCGATCGGAACGTCCATCACCTGGTTGTCGGTGATGGTCTGGTCTCTTGAATAGTCGTCCAAGTAAATGCCGGCAACGGTGTCGGCCCCTTCGCCGACGGCGCCGAATTTGTTTGCTCGCAAGCGGTTAATTCGGTTGGACTTGACTGTTGTGGTTTCGCGCAGCGTGTCCGCGTTTCGAATCGGCCCGTTCCAAGTGTAAATGGCACCGCAGTCGCTGAATCTGGTGCAGGCGCCGGTGATGGTGTTGTCCGATACTGTTGTGGCACCGGTGGCCGCATAACGTATTCCGTGATACGCCGCACCCAGGATCGTGTTGCGCGAGGTCGTGCCCTGATCGCCCGCGACGATCGCGCCCGCTGACCAGACCATGTGTGCGCCCAGACCGGTGTCCTGGACCACGTTTTCGGTAATGCTGAGGTCGCGGGTGTCGGTGGCCTCGATGCCTGTTCTTGCGTTGCCTGTGAGCATGGACGAGCTGATCTGCCCTCCCACCGTGCCGGAGAGATATACGCCGTCTTCTCCGTTCTGTCTGACACACAGCCTGTTGATGTGGGGTGCGGCTGTTCCTTCCAGTCGCAGGCCAGTGCGCCGAGCCATTTCCAGTGTGATGCCAGTCACCAACAGGCGCGCGCCCCCCTTGACAGTCATGGCCACATCGCGGGTCGAACCTGAGACATTGGCCGCGTTCAGGCTCAATGCCTGCAATTCGGTGGGCGGTATGAGCCACAAGCGGGCGTTGGCGCTGTCGTGAAAGAACTCGCCAGGTGCGTCGAGCATCCAGCGTTTGTCGGTAAACAGGTAGCCTGATTCCGCTTCAACTTGGTAGCGCGTCTTGCTTCGCAATTGCAAGATCGCGCGGTCGGTGTCCAGCCCGTCGACGACAAGGGTGTCCTGAAACCACGGCTTGGACTTCACCATCAATGTGGCGCCCTTAATGTCTTGCGCTGCAAGAAAAGCCGTGTCCGCGGGCTTGATCATCAATTCCAGGCTGCTGGGGCGGTGCGCTGCGCTGAGCGTTGCGTAATCGTTCCAGTCTGGCGTGTGGTTGGGCCATTGGGCTGTGCGCAGCGATGTGGCGTTGATGCGCAGCTGGGTGATCTTGGGTGTGCCCGCGCGTAACGGGCGGCTCCAAACGCTGCCCTGCCGCACCCACTGGCCATTGAACAGGTCAGCACCGGAAATGACGGGGGGTGATCCGGCGCAGTCGTCGCCCGTTCCGGTCAACGAGACGTCTTTCGCACCCGCCGTTAAGTCAAGCACAAGGGGCTCCCGCCAGGTTTGGCCGCACGCAAGCCGAACGCGGGTGCCCGAAGTGATGCGGCGATTCGACAGGTTCTGCAGGCTACGCCATGGCAGCAGTGCTGTTCCAGGGTTGCTGTCGTTGCCGAGCTCGTTGTCTATGTAAACGCTTATCGCTGTTGGCACTGCGTCAGCATCGGGGCGTGCTTGCGATGAAGCGCTGGTATGCGTCATGCCGATGAGACAGACCCACAGCACAGCGCGCTTCAACGCAGTATTGGAGGGCTTGTGAGTGTTGGCCTTCCAGTCTATAAGCAAGCGTTTCGTCGCGGCACTTCTCAAACAGGAGCAATCCATGGTGGCAGCAACTTCTTCGGATTCAACCGTCGGCAGTGGTTCGGCTTGGCGGCACATTTTGTTGGCGTTAGCTTTCGCAGCACCGATGCTGACACATGCGCAAGTCATCGATCAGTCAGCGCCAGTTGCCACCACCGGGATTGCCGCATTCAGCGCCACCGGGTTGGCGCAGTCGTTTCGGCCGGCCGGGGATGACGTGTCGGGCGCAGGTGTTTATGTGGTGGGCGGAGACGGGTTTCCGGTTCAGGTCTTCATCAGCTTGTGGGATGGCCTGCCCAACGCCAGTGGTCAGCAGCTTGCCGGTGGCGCCCAGTTGGCGGGCGTTGACGGCTGGCGCGATGTCTTCTGGGCGCCTGTCGGTGTTGCGGCTGGAACCACGCTCTTCCTCGTCTTC